>Ga0210384_10000022_pt1 | contig 252513 bp, 193 predicted proteins | sample IncBWH2MmetaG_FD_160574 | JGI IMG/M metagenome (GOLD analysis project Ga0210384, IMG submission 160574) | Forest soil microbial communities from Barre Woods Harvard Forest LTER site, Petersham, Massachusetts, United States - Inc-BW-H-2-M | ecosystem: Environmental > Terrestrial > Soil >... | reverse complement strand
CGCCGAACCCTTCACCACTGGAATCGTGTCGCCGGGAAATTGGTAGCTCTTCAGCAACTCGCGCACTTCCAGTTCAACGAGTTCCAGCAACTCGGCGTCTTCCACCATGTCGCACTTGTTCAGGAACACCACGATCGCCGGAACACCTACCTGCCGAGCGAGCAAAATGTGCTCGCGCGTCTGCGGCATCGGTCCGTCCGTCGCCGCCACCACCAGAATCGCGCCGTCCATCTGCGCCGCTCCGGTGATCATGTTCTTGATGTAGTCCGCGTGACCCGGGCAGTCCATGTGCGCGTAGTGACGGTTCGCCGTTTCGTATTCCACGTGCGAAACGGCAATGGTGATGCCGCGCTCGCGCTCTTCCGGCGCGTTGTCAATCGTGTCGAACGCGCGAAACTGCACCTTCGGATTGTGCTTCGACAGCACTTTGGTGATGGCCGCCGTCAACGTCGTCTTGCCGTGGTCAATGTGACCAATCGTCCCGATGTTCACGTGCGGCTTACTGCGCTCGAATTTCTCCTTGGCCATGTTCCTTTGCCCTCTGCGTCAGTTAGTAAGAGCAACTGCGCTGTGCTTCAATTTCTGGAGCGGGGGACGGGATTTGAACCCGCAACCATCACCTTGGAAGAGTGAGACTCTACCGTTGAGTTACCCCCGCCCGGTTTGCTTCAAACTCTTTCCCCATCCCCTCGCTTCGGAAACTCTGGAGCCTGGGACCGGGATTGAACCGGTGACCTCGTCCTTACCAAGGACGCGCTCTACCAACTGAGCTACCCAGGCCGAACCCGTATCCCCCTCAAACTTCTATCGCGACGCACTTTTCCCCGGCGGCGTAGTTTCCTTCTTGCGACCGCATTGCGGTCGACACCGCGCATTGAACCGCCTTCGAACATCGCGTCGTGCGATTGCCCTGCGGCTTGCTGCGAACAGCGTGTTCTGGTGGACGGGGGAGGATTCGAACCTCCGTAGCCCGCAAGGAGCGGCAGATTTACAGTCTGCTGGTTTTAGCCACTCACCCACCCGTCCCGTGAAAACCCTTTGGGACGCGAACTACGAGTCCCGAACTTGTTCTTCAACAACTTGCGAGCGCTTCCAGCAGAAACACAAAAAGGACTCGTGTCAAGAGACACCAGCCCGTTTATTTTTCCTGCAAAGATTCGCTCCGCCTCGCTCCCCCTGCAAAATTCCTGGTGGAGCTGGCGGAGGGAATTGAACCCCCGACCCTCTGATTACAAATCAGATGCTCTACCAGCTGAGCTACGCCAGCGCCGCTCAAACCGGGTAAGAATAGCAGAGTGGGCATGTAAATTGCAAGGGGTAGGTACAGAATTCGGAGCACGTCGATGGCCAGGTCTGTGGAAAACTGCGCCTCTCCTTGACCTTCATGCCAACCCCTATCCCTTTTCGCATCTATACTTTAACGCACGGGCAAGGGAGGCGCCAGCAGCTGCCTTCTCCACAGCTCATCTGCGCAGGAGGATTGCCCCACAGACCGGGCTATTAGCAATTTGCTGTTCTGCCTTCGCACGAGGCATGTGAGAATCCTTGTTCCGGTTCGACTGGCGGTCTCGCAAACACTCATGACGAAACGTAAATGGATCGGCGCCGCTGCAGTTGTTCTTCTCCTGGGGGCGCTGAGTTTCTACGGTTATCAGCGCTGGGGCGTCAGCGAGAACAGTGCGCGAGGCGATGTGCTCGCAGTCATGCCCGCCGATGCCAGCGCGGTAATCTACGCCGATTTAGCGGAGTTGCGGCCATCGGCGTTCTTCGCCGAACTTTACAAATGGGCGCCGCGGCCGGAAGCCGATGCGGACTATGCGGAATTTTTGCGCAACACCGGGTTTGATTACGAGCGGGATCTTGATCGCTTGGCAATTGCCGTGGAGAAACGCGGCCAGGAATCGGCCCTCTTCGCCATCGCTGACGGACGTTTTGACCGGCAGAAGATTGCCGCCTACGCGGCGAAATCCGGGACCATCAATAAACGAAATGGCCAAGAAATATTCTCCGTGCCGCTGAGCGGGAGCACGCGGCGAATCTCTTTCACGTTCTTGCGCAGCAATCGCCTCGCGATGACTGACGATGCGGACCTTGCCGCGTTTCTCGGCGCAAAACAAAATAGTACGGACGCAGCGGAGTGGCTCACGCGATTCGAGAGGCTGGCAGGCTCACCAGTTTTCGCTGTGGTCCGGCAAAGCGCGGGCACAGGCGCCGCGCTGGCGGCACAAGCGCCAGGCAGCCTGCGCTCGCCGCAACTTTCGGCGTTGCTCGATCAATTGCAATGGCTCACGCTGGCCGCCAAACCGGAAAACGACGGCCTGCGTGTGGTGGCCGAAGGGGAATCCACGGAAGAGGGCACCGTGCGGCAGCTTACCGATCTGCTGAATGGCGTGGCCGTTCTGGTGCAGGCGGGCCTCAACGATCCGAAAACGCGGCAACAGCTCGATCCCGTGGCACGCGACGCTTATCTGGAATTGTTGAAGAGCGTGGATGTATCAAAAATCGATCGCGGGGAAACGAAATCGGTCCGCATCGTCTTTGACCTGACGCCAAGATTCTTGGAAGCGGCTCGTCTCCCCCCACCGGCCTCACCAGCTCCGCCAGCTATCTCGAAGCCGAAGACTGCGCATGCAGGCAAGCCGGGAACTCGCAAGTAGATCACCTGTTCAATAAGAGCTCGAAGGCTGATCGCCTTCGCGGCAAATACTCGCTTTCAAACGGTGGGATTAGTCGCCAGACGGGTTGGACTTCATATAGCGCCAGGGATTGATGGGCGCGTTGTTCATGCGGACTTCGTAGTGAACGTGCGGGCCCGTGGAGCGCCCGCTGATCCCTGTGTATCCAACAACTTCTCCTCGCTTGACGCGCGCGCCGGGCACCGCGGTAAATGCCGAAAGGTGCGCATACCAGGTCGAGATGCCAAAACCGTGATCGATCACCACCAGGCGGCCGTACCCTGCGTGGTTTTCGGCTGTGGTTATCACGCCGTCAGCGGTCGCATGAACGGGCGCGCCGTAATCGGAGGCCACGTCGACCCCGGTGTGAAACGCGCCTTCTCCGCTAAAGGGATCGAGACGTTCGCCAAATCCATCCGTAATGTGCCCCATCACCGGCCAGATCGATGGCGTGTAGGACGAATCCGCAAAACTTGCAGGGGATAGCAAATGCAGTCCGCTGCTGGAGATGGCAATCACCGCGGCATTGCGCTTCAAGAAGGTGTACTGCTCGATGGAGCGGTCAAAAGCGTCCTCTGGTGTAACGGGATTGTCGCTCTGATCGAAGGCGGCGGGGTGGTAGCGGAGGACGCCATAAGTCATGGCAACTTCCGTTGCTAGAGACTGCAGCGAGTCAAGGCGCTGGTTCGTGTCGTTGACCGTGCTCTGAAGCTGCTGGTACTGCTTCTTGAGGGTTTGCTGGTCGTGGCGGAGCGCGTTGTAGTTGCCGACCTTCCAAAGCATGCGCGAATAGGAGCCCACCGCCGCGGTCACTGTAATGCTGCCGATGATGGCCAGCACCGCCAGTCCGTGCAATAGGTATGCCGGAACGATCAGCTTCCGGAGTTTGCCCGGCGTCGACGCGATATAAAACGTGTAGCTCTTACCCTTCATGCGAACAGGGCCCCTCAGGCCTCTCTATCGGCAAAATCGCGGGCATCACAAACCCTGTGACCCGCTCGTAAGAACTAAGTTACGCATCAAATCTGAACCGTGAGTCTTGGTTCGCGACCATCGGGATATTAGATTTTGTAGGAGCTAGAGTCAATCCTGTATTTTACTGTCCGAAGAACAGGGTGTGAAAAACTGTTCCCTGTACTTTAGGACAGGTTGCTTTGCCCCTGGGGGTCTAAGTGTACTGGAAGGCCTTATTGAGGCAGCGCAAGCTATACTGTCGCGCGAATCACGCTGGGGAAATCGGGAATCCTTGATGACCATTGCGAAAAAAGGCGAAAGCGCCGTGCTTGAGAAGATTGCACGACACTTTGCGCACCCCACCAGCCCATTCGCGCGGTCGGTTCGAGTGGGAATCGGCGATGACGCGGCGATTCTTGCGCCCCGAGTTGGCTACGAGACGATTTTGACGTGTGACTGGTTCCTCGAGGGAACCCATTTCTTACGTGACAGGCACCCCGCCGACTCCGTGGGATGGAAGTGTCTGGCGCGGGCGGTGAGCGACGTGGCGGCCATGGGTGGGGTCCCGCGATGCTTCCTATTGAGCCTGGCGCTGCCGGAAACCCATGCAGGCCGCTGGATGGATCAATTCTTAGGAGGATTGCGGCGTGCCGCTCGCCAATTTCGGTGTGGGCTGGCCGGCGGAGACACCACGCAGCAGCCTGAAATCTTAATCAATGTCACGGTTGTTGGCGAAGTTCGCCGGAATCGAGCCATGTTGCGGTCGGGAGCGCGGCCAGGGGACGTACTTTACGTCAGCGGCCGATTGGGTGAAGCAGAGTTAGGGTTGAGGCTGCTCCGCAGCGGAAATGGCTTGGTTCACAAGAAAGATCGACGATTGCGAAAGCACCTCTACCCTGAGCCGCGGCTTGCGCTGGGACGTTGGTTGGCGCAGAAGCGCCTTGCGACGGCGATGATGGACTTATCCGACGGGCTGTCAAGTGATCTGCCATGGCTTTGCCAGGCCAGCGGAGTTGGCGCACGGATCGAAGTCGCGGGGCTCCCGCTCATCCGGGTGTCTGCTGAAGATCGGAACCGGGGGATTTCGCCAGTTCAGCTCGCTCTCCATGGAGGCGATGATTACGAATTGCTGTTTGCCGTGCCTCGAAACAAGGCGAAACTCATACCTCGTTCCTTCCAGGGAGTACCACTGACTGTGATCGGACAGATCACGCGGGGGGCGGAAATTCTTCTTAAGAAACAGAGCGGCGGTGAGAGCGTGCTTAAACCCGGCGGCTGGGATTCATTCCTTCGATCCATTAAGAAGGATTAAGGTCGTTTTGGAACGTGTTAGCTTGTGAAAAAGCGCGTTGAGGAGTTTGCTCGGGGCAGTCCAGGTAGTTGCAAGACTTTTCCACACCTTTGGCCTGCGTCCTGCCCCGAGACAAAGTCAAGCGTTTCAATCTGGTGCGGTCTTTGGGACAGCTTGAGACCTGTCTCCGCTGCTGTCCGCAATTCGTTCTTTTGTGCAATTGTTTTCTTCCCAGCGTAGTGGTAACTTAGCATCCTCAGCGTGCAAGCGGGTTCCCAACCCCCTTCGGCCCTTCGCACTTGCTTCGGAAAACTGAAAATAATCGACACAGCAGCCGAAGGAGAGTCCATGAATAGAATTATCGGAGTGATCGTATTTCTCTTGCTGACGTATATTCCTGCGCTTGCGCAGACACAGCAGCCGATTCGCGTAAACTGCGGCGGACCCAGCTATACAGACTCCAATGGCCAGGTCTGGCAGGCGGACACGGGATTCAACGAGGGCGGTGTAAGCACGGCTCGCACGAACATATCGGGCACGGCGGATCCCACCTTGTACTGGTCCAACCGCTACAACGGTAATGTAGCTGTACCCTTGACCTATACATTCGCCGTCGCCAACGGAAATTATCAAGTTAACCTTTATTTTGCGGAGATCGTTCCCAGGCTGCAAACCATCGGAGCCCGCGTATTCAATGTCAAGATCGAAGGCATCCTCCTCTTTCCGAAGCTGGATATTTTCGCCGAGGCTGGGGCCGACGCGGCGCTAAAGAAAAGTGCAAACGTGATTGCGACGAACGGAAAGCTCCAGATCGAATTCGACAATGTGGTACAGAATGCCAAGATCAACGCCATTGAGATTTTGCCCGTCACCCCGGCATCCTCAACCACACCGCCACCCTCTACCATGACGCTCACCTTCACCTACCCCGATGGGACGCCGGTCTCAGGACAATTGACGTATGTGATTACCTCCCCGCTGCTCTCGTTTCAAGGCAGCGCACCCTTGACCAATGGCCAGGCATCGGCAGCGGTTTTCGCCAACCCCAGTGCACTTGGAATCAGCACGCAATTTCAGGTGAAGCTCAACCTTACGGACGCTGCCGGACATGTGCTGTGGGAGATCAACCTGGCCATGAATCCCGCGGAAGTGAATCTCGGTGCGCTGCAGAGTTCCTCGCTGAACGTCGTCGTTCAGAAACTGTAAGCTCCCGAATCAGAAGTCGAATTCTCAGAGCAGGAACGCGCACCGCGGCGAGTAGAACTCAGCGGCGCTGTGAAACGCCGGTCGCGTTCGTCGCCGTGGTTTTCGTCGGCGGACCGGATCAGTGGTGCATTTCGCAAGACTTCGAATTCCACCGATAGATGGCCACAAAAAACAGAGGACCGGGAAGCTTTCACCCCTCCCGGTCATGTTGGTAGACATTGAGCACTGATGGAGATCTAGAAGTCGAACTTGAGAGCCAGCTGCAGAACGCGCGGGTTCCCAACGGTAGAGGAAAACTTCCCAAACGAGCCCGACCCAAAAATGGTATTGGGAGCAGCAAAGTTGGGGTGATTGAAGGCGTTGAAGTATTCCGAACGGAACGTGAGGCTGTACTTCTCCGTTAATGGAAACTTCTTGGTAAGGAAAAGATCCCAGTTCTGCTGCCGCGGCCCTCGAACCGTGTTTCTTCCAAGGTTGCCGAAAATAGCTCCTCCTCCGGGCCCGATCGTGAAGGATTGATTTCCTGGTCCACCTAGCGCATTGAGTCCGTTAACCACCGTTCCGGCAGGCAATGACGTCGTATTGGCCAATATCCCAGTATTGAAAGAACTGGTATGGATGAAGTCTTGCGGAGACCCGCTGATCACGAGGTTATTCAGGTTTCCGACAACCTGCGGAAGTGTATTTCCAGGAGACACGCCAAAGATATTTGCCGGGCAGGTAGCACACGTAATCGTAGCCGGCAAGCCGGACTGAAAAGTTGTCAAGCCCCCAACCGCCCAATTGCCCAGCGCATACCGCCATGCGCCTGTCTTAAAACCAGGTATGTCGTAGACATAGGTTCCCTGGAAGCGGTTGGGGCGGTCAAAGTTGGACACCGCGCGGCTGCCCGTCAGGTCCAACGCGTTTCCATTTCCAGAACCTCCACCCAGGTCTTGCGTGGTGGCCCCGGAATAGTTGTCGATCGACCTCGAATAAGTATAAGAGCCCTGGAGGAACAAGTTTCCAGCGCGATGGTTGACGGTAAAAATGAACGCGTTGTAGTTGGAGTGACCCAACTCCGTGACTTCGTTCAGTCCGCCTCCCGGGCTGAATCCAAGAACGCCGCCGCGAGCATTCACGTCGCGAGTGGAATTCGTGGTAATCGTGGTCACAGGAACTCCGTTGGCGCCCCCAACGACGATGGGATTTGCCGCATTTGCCAGGCGAGCCTGGTTTCTCTGCAAACCGTCGATGAGGTGCACGCCTTGAGAGCCGATGAAACCCGCCTCGATGGAAAAGTGCTTGGGTAGTTCACGCTGAATTGAAAAATTATAATTCCCCACGTACGGAGTATTCAGGCCGCGGTCAAACGGGTTGAGAGCCAGAAGGCTGCCGTTGAACGTCGGTCTCCCCGTGGCGCTGAAGCCTGTGAACTGCGGAGGAACGGAAAAGATGGGGAATTGTCCGGGAAGCGGCAGGTTCGGAAAAGGATTGGATAGAGGCGTACCAGGGAAAATGACCGCTGAGAGTTGGAAGAAAGGCTCCCCGGTAATCAGCTGCAGCAGCATCTGGTTTGAAATACGCACGAAGTAAATGCCGTAGCCGCCGCGTATCGACGTCTTGCCGTCGCCCCAGGGATCAAAAGCGAATCCCACCCGCGGAGAGAAATTGTGCGGGCTGTTGCTCAACAAGGTGGAGGCGCTTACGCCAGGCGTTCCCTTGATCGCCCCAAAGTTGGCGGACGACGGCAAAATGAATCCATTCAGAATCCCAGCGCCGGCGTTGGCCCGAGTTGTGGCGTCCAAAAGACTTGGGTCAAAGTTGCCGAGGCGGCTTTTCACGTCTGTGGAGGGCCCCAGATAGTCGTAACGAACGCCAAGATTGAGGGTAAGCTTACGGCTAATCTTCCAATCATCCTGGAAGTAAGCCGCGAAGTCGCGAGCGCGGAAGCCGCGATCCGTCTGGCCGGTTCCAACAAATTCTTCAAGAATATTGCCGTTCAGAAAGTCGTTGAACGTGCCGGTAATAACTGCACCGCGTGAAGCAAAATTGTTGAACAGGTTGATGTCGTAGCGCCGATATTCCGCGCCCACCCGGAAACTATGTTTGCCGCGAGTTAATGACACTGTGTCGGCAAAATGAAACGTATTATTAGTGGCTGCCTGGTCAAAGTTGGTGGAGATCCCGCCGAATTCGGGATTAATGTCGAGGGAATTGAATACCGGAATGTCGGAGAAAGCGGATTGGTTAAAACGCGTCATGCCGATGGAAGCCAGCGTTGCTGTTGGAGCTGCCGTTAGCGACAAATGGATGCGATCGTAACCAAACCGAGCGTCGTTTACGATATTCGGAGAAAGAGTATAGGTCCAGGCAATCGAGGCGAATCGATTGTTCAAGGGAGTCGTCAATCCACTCCCCAGGCTTGGGGCGTCTTCACCACCAATCGGATTCTTTGTGCTTTGGTTGGAGAAGAAGAAGCGCTCGGAGATTCTATGTTTGGTGCCGATGTTGCGGTCCGCGTTAACATTAAACTGATCTTCGTTGTAGCGCAGTGGACTGGAGAACGTGAATAAGCCGAATTGACCTGGCGTCCCCACACCCGAGGGCACCAGGAAGCCTCCATACTGGCCTGGCGCGTTGAGAAGTTTCAATGCTACCGGGTCGAGACTGCCGGGCTTGAGACCGAAAGCCTGTTCGATATTGGCTTGCGTGCGGGATGCCGGCAACACCGGGAATTGGGTGGAAATTCCACCTGCCACTCCGTTGATCTGCCGGGTGCCCTCATAAGAGCCAAAGAAGAATGTGTCCCGCAATTTGGGAATAGGACCCCCAAAATTACCGCCAAACTGATTCTGCTTGAGCACCGGTCGTGGAGTGTCGTTTACGTTGAAGAAGAATAGGTTGGCATTCAGCACGTCGTTGCGGAAGAATTCATACGCTTCACCGTGGTAATTGTTGGTGCCGCCGCGGGTCAAAACGTTGATATTGCCGCCTGAGGTCTTCCCCTGCGATGCGTCGTACAAGCTGGTCTGAACGCGAAACTCTTCCAGGCTATCTGGCGACGGGATGGGTACATTCCCGAAGTTGTTGTTGCCCAAGTCGTTGGCATCGATTCCATTGATGACCAAATTGTTAGCCGTCCCACGCTGGCCGGCGACAAAAATGGTGGGGAGACCGCGGCCAGCTTGGGTGGCGTCTGGTAGCGGAGCCGATGTACCTGCGTTCAAAGCCAGCAGAAATGCGAAATTGCGCGTGGCCAAAGGGAGGCTTTGCAAGACGTTCTCATTCAGCACATTGCCGAGCGTGGCGTTGGTCGTGTTAACAGTCTCCACAGCTTCCCCGGAAACAACGACTTCCGTGCTGATCCCCCCCAGTTCCAAGTGCACGCTCAAGGGCGTGACTTCCGTTACATTCACCAGCACGTCGTTTAGAATCATACGTTTGAAGTTCTGGTTTTCGATCGTGACCTTGTATTGGCCCGGCTCAAGCAACGCAAAAACAACGCTTCCGTCTTCCGTCGTAGTCTTAGTCTGGCTCGCGATGATTGGTGAACTCACTGTAACTTTGGCCCCCGAAACAGCCGCCCCCTGCGGGTCTGTCACTGTCAAGCGGATTGCGCCCTTCTCCGATGTGATCTGGGCTGCGGCTGGCTGGGAACAGGCAAGCATTAACGAAACGAGAAATGAAAAAAACGATCCAAGTCCCAAGTAACGCACTCGCATAGCGCCCCTCCAATGATTCGGTGATTGTGAGCTGTAAATTTATATTGGCGACTGGTAGGAGATCTATGTTTAGGGATACCTATTGCTTATTGACCCGGCAACCCAGACCTAGAATCACCGTGCTGCCCATCCGCCCTTGGATGAGCCTTTTGCAATTCTGACTCCAGGATCCATCGACGTTCCGCCGGGTGGATAAATATTTTTATCTTTAATGAGTTACAGGAAGAAGTACTTTCCAGTGTTTTTTGAATTTAGCTAAATTGTACAGACTTATATAGTCTTTATTTATTATATGCTATACCTCGACCCTTAGGATCCAGCAGAGTGGGACTGGACTAATTGGGAGATCCTCTTTCGGTTCGCAGAATCCGATTACGGTCGCACTTCAGTCTTCTAGTTCGAGGTTGGCTTTCTCAAGATTTCGTCTTTCGTGTTCGTTACCGTGGTTTTCGTGGGCGAAGGCGGAGGAACGGCCGGGGCTGGCGGCTTTGCTTTGGGGGCGCCAGGCTCGTCTTCGGTGGGGGCGGTGTCGGGAGTGTCGACATGGATTTGATGCTCGCCGGCTTGTTCTTCGAGCGGGACGACGTTGGGGAACGGGAGTGCGGGCATCCCGGCAAGAGCGCCCTGCATGAATTCCAGCCAGATGGGCAACGCGGCGCGGGCGCCGGTTTCTTTTTTGCCGAGGGAAACCTGTTTGTCGTCGAAACCAACCCACACACCTGAAGTGAGTTGCGGAGTAAAGCCTACAAACCAGGCGTCGGTGTAGTCCTGCGTGGTGCCGGTTTTCCCTGCCGCGGGGCGGCCCAGCGGCTTCGCGGCAATGCCGGTGCCGAACTGTATGACTTCCTCTAGCATGGCAGTCATGGTGCGAGCGACATCGGGCGAGATGACGTCGTGCACCTCCGGGTGCGCCTCCTCCAGCAGCGCGCCATCGTAGCTGGTGACGCGGCGGATCATGTGCGGGTCGATGCGAATGCCGTCGTTGGGGAAGACCGTGAAGGCCGAGACGTGCTCGATGAGCCGCATATCGGCTGCGCCAAGAGCGAGCGGCAGGTACGGCGGGAGCGGAGTAGTGATACCGAACCGTTTGGCCATGTCGACAACCGTAGAGATGCCGATCTTTTCCGCCAGCTTTACCGCAGGCACGTTGCGCGAACCGGCCAGCGCGCGGCGGAGCGTGATGGTGCCTTCAAATTTTTCGTCATAGTTGTGCGGCGAATAGGGCTGGCCGCCGCTGATGGTGGTAAACGGCGTATCGACGATGGTGTCGAACGGCGTGGATCCTTTCTCGAGAGTGTCCGCGTAAACATAGACTTTGAACGAGCTGCCGACCTGCCGGAAGGCCTGGGTGGCACGGTTAAACTTGGAATCTTCGAAGCTGTAGCCGCCGACCATGGCCTTGATTTCTCCGGAAGCGTTGTCGATGGCGATCATCGCTCCCTGCGGGCCGGGTTGCTGCTCGAGCTGCGCGCGCACCGTGCCGTCGCGCAGCTCCTGGATGGAGAATTGCGCGAGATCGCCAACCTTCAGGAGATCAGCAGGCTTCTTGCGGCCGGTCCAGGAAAAATCGGAAGGCGAGAGAATCGCGCGGTATGGGCCAATCTTGATCGTGGCGTTTTTTTCGTCGGCGGTGAGCACCAGCCCGGTGACGTAGCTTCCCTTCTCGATCGGATGGCGCCAGTCGTCATCTTCGTAAGAGTTCAGTGCGCCGAGATTGTCTCGCACGATGTTGGGAAGCCCGCCGCGCCAGCCGTGGCGGCGTTCGTAGCTATGCAGCCCGTCGCGCACAGCTTGGTTCGCGACTTTCTGCATGTTGATATTCAGCGTGGTGTAGACACGTAGGCCGCGCTCGTGGACCGCCTCGGTGCCGTAGGTCGATTCGAGGTATTTGCGCAGCTCCTCAAAGAAGTAGGGCGCGAGATCATTGCGCGGATATTGGACGTGCAGGCCGAGCGGCGTTTTCTTGGCCGCGGATTCTTCGGTGGCCGTGATCTTCCCTTCTTCTTCCATTCGATGAATGACCAGATTGCGCCGCGCCAGGGCCGCTTCTGGATTCGAGAGCGGAGAAAACTTGGGACCGTTGACCATCCCAGCGAGGAGCGCCGCCTCCTGCAGCTTCAGGTCGGTGACAGGTTTGCCGAAATAAAACTGCGCGGCGGCGGCGAAGCCGTAGTTGCCGTGGGCTAAGTAAACTTGGTTGGAGTACATGGTAAAGATTTGCGGCTTGGTGTAGCGGCGCTCGATTTGCAACGCGAGCAGCATTTCCTGGATTTTCCGGCCCAGGCGCCGGTCGGTGCGGTCGAGGAAGAGATTTCCGGCAAGCTGCATGCTGATGGTGCTGGCACCGGCGGTGATGCGGTGATGCGCGATATTGCGATAGGCGGCGCCGGCGATGCGCGGGAAGTCGATGCCCCAGTGTTCCTCGAAGTGTTGGTCTTCGATAGCCGTGACGGCGTTGTAGAGGACCTTGGGGCATTGCTCGAAGGTCATCAGGATGCGGCGCTGGATGGCGAAACTGCCAGCGAGCTGGCCGTCATCGGCGTAAATTTCGGTGACGACGTCAGGGCGGTAGGTTTCGAGCGCGCGAATTTCCGGCAAGTCGCTGGCGTAAACGAAGAGCAGGCCGCAGGCCGCGCCCAATGCGATCGAGCAAAAAAGAAGAAACGCGAGGGCGACGCGGTCGATCAGTTTCCAGCCGCGCAGGCGCAGCGTAATCGGTGGCAGGCTCAGCATCGAACGCCAATTCTATCGCAGAAAGAGTAGCGCGTTTCTTGATCTGAGAGTCGCCGTTTCGTGAACGCAAAAGGACATTAGCTCAAGGCCTTTTCGGGGGCGGACCAAGGATGAGGCTGGCGGGCTTCGATGAAGGCGAAGACGGTAATGAGGATGGCGAGGGCGACGAGGACGCCGTCGCGGATGACGGTCTTAAGGGTGAGCGGCTCGGGGGTGGAGAAGCAGCCGCAATTGATGTCCATGTGAAGAAGGTAGGCACGCGTGACGACGATCCAAAATCCGACCATGATCAGCGTGACGAAGCTCGCCCAGATGCGCACGCCCCATCCAATCAAGAGCAGCAAACCGAGAGCGATCTCCGTGAACGGCAAAGTGTGCGCGACGAAATCCACGCCAGCCGGCGACAGAAGTTTGTAAGCGGCGACCTGCAGGGCGAAATTCGAGAGATTCGAGGACACCGAGAATTTGATCATGAACCAGCTCGAAAAGAGACGGTTCGGAAAGAAGAGCTTGGAGTAACCGGCGAAGATAAAGATGGCGGCGAGGACGAGGCGGCCGATCAGGATGAAGATGCGGCGCAAGGTGAAGGGGCTGGATTGCATCATGGGTTCATTCTTCGCGCGCTCGTGCTTCGTGAAAGGGTCTATTTCTGACCGAGAAGCTGGTCGAGAAACGTCTTCAGCACATCGTAGCTGACGATGCCCACGACGGGATAGGTTTGTCCCTTGGAGTGAATGATGGTGGTGGGAGTCTGATTGACATGATACGTCTGGCCGAGGGCCGAGTCCTTGTCGATAGCAGCGTCCAGCGTGCCGCCCTTGACCAGCGCGCGGACCTTGGCCATCTCGGGGACCGATAGAACTGTGGCGACCGTGCCGTCCACGTCGCCGGATTGCTCCCACTTTTCCTGGTTTTGAAAGAGGGCTTGTTCCACAACTTCCGTTTTGCCAAGCTGCGCGGCGGCGCGAGCGTAACGGGCGGCGACCTTTGAGTAGGCGTGCATGGGAAGCGGGAAATCACGGTGAATCAGGAAGACTTTTCCAACGCTGACGTAGTTGTCCATGAGCGGGCGGTTGGTGGTGGTGAAAAGGGTCTTGCAAGCCGGGCATTGGAAATCGCTGAAGACTTCCATGATCACGGGAGCGGATTTCGAACCGAAGGTCTTGTGGGGATCAAAGTCGGAAACACCCGCGAGAGCTTGCGGTTGTGGGGCTGCCAACGATGAGCGCTCCGCAGGAGAGGCCGGTTGATAGGTTGGAGAGTTCGCTGGAGCGGGCGACACCGGGTCCGAGGAAACTGGAATGGTGTTCGTCTGAGGAGTGGCGGAGGAGGAAATCGGCTGTGCATTCTTATGGGCGGCGAAAGCGCTACCCAATCCATGGGTTATTCCCAGGCGGACACCTGCGAAGATTAGGACAGCAAGCACAACGAGCAGAGCACGACGACTCACACGATCCTCCAGCTGAAAGCTATATAAACGAGCAACGTGCCGAACGAGGTCAGATTATCACAGCTTACGCCTCGTGAATTCAGGCCCGAGACGCGAGTTGCGAAGACGGAACCTACTGAGTTCGTTGCTCGTGTCGAAGCAGACGTTGCTCGGTGAGCAGCCCGCGCGGGAGGGGCCCCCTCCCGTCATTTTTCGCAAATGTTGATTCTAAATGATTTGCACGTTACATTTTGGATAAGTGTTGATAACAAGTGATTTGCGGAAAGACAATTCCGGCCAAAACCTGATGAAACGCGGAGTTCGCCCACAAGTGTTGATTCTAAATGGTTTATGCATTGCAAGGTGGGTCAAAAGAAAAACGCCAGCAAGATGCTGGCGCTACTCGGAACAAACTACACGCTTACTCATCTAATAAGGTACACGCCAGACATTCCGGGGTCAAGAGCAATTTGATGTTGTGGCGCGGAAGAGGAGGAGGGTGGCAAGGGGTTGAGAGGATTAGGGTTGAATGGAAGTAGAGTTGTTATAAGAAAACTTGACAAGCACACACTCAACCTATATACTCAGTCGTGTGCTGGACTTGGCGCAAGCGGTCCAGTCGGATTTGCCTTGATTTGAGCAACTTATGGGCGAACTTGGCATAACAAGAGATTCGAGAAGGAGCGGGAGCAATGAGTAAGATTATTGGGATTGATTTGGGAACGACAAACTCGGTCGTGGCCGTGATGCAGGGCGGCGAACCGGTGGTGATCCCCAACCAAGAAGGCGCGCGAACGACGCCTTCGGTGGTGGCGATTACGAAGACGGGCGAGCGGCTGGTGGGGCAAGTGGCCAAGCGGCAGGCGGTGACGAATCCCGAGAACACGGTGTATTCGATCAAGCGCTTCATGGGCCGGCGCTACGACGAAGTGGGCGAGGAAATGAAGCGCATCCCCTACAAGGTGGTCAAGGGTGAGCATGATGATGCGCGTGTGGAGATTTTGGGCAAGGTATACAGCCCGCCGCAGATTTCAGCGATGATTCTGGGCAAGTTGAAGTCGGCTGCAGAAGATTTTCTGGGCGAGAAGGTGGCGAAGGCGGTGATTACCGTCCCGGCGTACTTTAACGACGCGCAGCGGCAAGCCACCAAGCAGGCCGGGGAAATCGCCGGACTGGAAGTGGTACGCATCATCAACGAGCCGACGGCGGCAGCGCTGGCGTACGGACTGGACAAAAAGAGCGACGAAACGATTGCCGTGTACGACCTGGGCGGCGGAACATTCGACATATCCGTGCTGGAAGTGGGCGCCGGAGTGGTGGAAGTGAAATCGACCAACGGCGACACGCACCTGGGCGGTGATGACATCGACCAGAGGATCGTCGACTGGATGATCGATGAGTTCAAGAAAGAGAACAACATCGACTTGAGCAAGGACCGCATGGCGTTGCAACGCCTGAAGGAAGCGGCGGAAAAGGCCAAGATCGAGCTTTCGCAGATGATGGAAACGACCATCAATCTGCCGTTCCTGACGGCGGGGGCTGCGGGTCCGATTCACTTCGAAAAGAACCTGACGCGGACGCGGCTCGAGCAGTTGATGAACGATTTGCTCGAGCGTTCGATGAAGCCGGTGAAGCAGGCGCTGGAAGACGCGAAGATGTCGCCAAACGACATCCAGGAAATAGTGATGGTTGGCGGCTCGACGCGCATTCCGAAGGTGCAGCAATTGGTGCGCACGTTCTTCGGCGAGAAGGAATTGCACAAAGGCGTGAACCCGGACGAAGTGGTGGCGGTGGGCGCGGCGATTCAAGGCGCGGTGCTGGCGGGCGACGTGAAGGACATCCTGCTGCTGGACGTTACGCCGCTCTCGCTGGGCGTGGAAACGCTGGGCGGAGTGATGACCGTGCAGATTCCTCGGAATACGACGATCCCCACGAAGAAAGTGGAGACGTACTCGACGGCAGCGGACAACCAGCCGGGCGTAGAGATACACGTCCTACAGGGCGAGCGCAAATTTGCCAACGACAACCGTTCGCTGGGCAAGTTCAAGCTGGATGGGATTCCACCGGCTCCGCGAGGAATGCCACAGATCGAAGTGTCGTTTGACATCGATGCGAACGGCATTTTGAGCGTGACCGCGAAGGACAAGGCCACGAACAAGGAGCAGAAGATCACCATCACCGCGTCCAGCGGACTCTCGAAAGAAGAGGCCGAGAAGATGCGCGTGGAAGCGGAATCACACTCCGAGGACGACCGCCGCAGGATGGAAGAGGTCGAGGCGCGCAATCGCCTGGACGGCATCCTGTATCAGGCGGAGAAGATGGTCCGGGAAAACCGCGAGAAGATCGCGGAAGCGGACGTGAAGAAGGCCGAAGAGGCGATCGACGACGCGAAAAAGGCTATCAACGAAGGTGGTGTGGCGCGACTGCGCTCCGCAACGGAAAATGTCGAGGGTTCGCTGCACAAGATTGCCGAGGAGCTGTATAAGACGACGCAAGCGGCTGGCGGCGCGCAGGCTGGTGCTGCTGGTGCCGGAGCTGGTGGCGGGTCCACGGGCGGCGGGAGTTCTCAGGAGAAGAAGCCTGGGGATGTGATTGATGCCGAGTATGTGGACGTGGATGAGAACAAGCGGCCGAATTGAGGCCGTGCCAAGCAGGGGCGTGGCATGCTGCGCCCCTACAAAGTTTGAGTTGAGGTAGACGGCGTAAAAGAGGGGCACGATGTATCGTGCCCCCACGTTCGTTTGAGGTTGCGGTGCGGTTGAGCGCGGGATGCGCGCGTGAATATGGCGACGACTACGAAACAGGATTATTACGAATTGCTGGGGGTGCCGCGGAAGGCGAACGCGAAGGATATTCGCACGGCGTTTCGCAAGCTGGCGCGGAAGTACCATCCGGACTTGAATCCCGGCGATAAATCCTCGGAAGAAAAATTCAAACAGTTGCAGGAAGCGTACGACGTGCTGTCGGATGCGAAGAAGCGGCAGATGTACGACCAGCACGGATTTTACAGCGACAACATACCGCAGGGCGGGCCGGGAAGAAGCGCGGCCGATGGAGACGCCGACATCAATTTTGATTTTGGGGGATTTGATTTTGGCGGAGGCTCGGGAGCGGCGGGAAGCGGATCGAGTTTCCGCGATCTGTTTGGGCAGTTTTTCACGGGCGGGCGCGGGCGCGCCGGGATGGAGCCGGAGCACGAGCCGGGCGGCGACCTGGAATACCAGATCGAGATCGATTTCTGGGACGCGGTGCGGGGCGCGGTAAAAAAACTTTCCATCACGCGGATGGATACGTGCGAGACCTGCCACGGGACGGGAGCGGTGGGTTCGCCACAGACGTGCAACGTTTGCGGGGGAACCGGGACGATCCAGCAAGCCGCGGGCAAGATGAAATTCAATGTGCCGTGTACGCGCTGCGGGGGAACGGGCAAGCTGCGCACTGCGTGCAAGACGTGCGGCGGAGAAGGCCGCGTGCGGCGCACGGAAACGATTGACGTGCGGATTCCGGCGGGGGTGGCGAACGGCGGGCGGGTGCGCGTGCCGGGCAAGGGCAATGCTGGAACGATGGGTGCCCCCGCGGGGGATTTGTATTTGCGAGTGGACGTGAAGCCGCATGAGTTTTTCGAACGGCGGGGCGATGATTTGTATACCAAGATTCCCGTGAGCGTGCCGGAAGCGACCCTGGGCGCGAAGATCGAGGTGCCGACGATTGATGGCCGGTCGCTGGTGCGGATACCGCCGGGGACGAACAGCGGGAAGACGCTGCGGTTGAAGGAAAAGGGCGTGCCTAGCGCGCGGAATGGGGCGCGGGGGGATCAGTACGTGGAGATTCAGGTGGTGGTGCCGCAGCCGACGGATGAGCGGGTGAGGAATTTGATGAAGGAGCTGGAGAGCGTGGCGCCGGATGATCCGCGGAAGGATTTGTTCAGCAAGGCCGGAGTTTGAGAAGGAGTCTCAGCACGCGGGTGGAGGCTCGTCATGAGCGAAAAGGCCAAATTCATTTTGAAATTTGGGGTATTGGGGTATGGAGTTCCGATGTTTGTCATCAGCCTTTTTATCGAGCGAGGGCTTCATAGGGGGACTCTATCTCAGGTCATTTTCGCCCTCCTCTGGCTATCGGGTGGGGCCCTTTTCGGTCTAGTCATTTGGAATGGGCGCGGGCGCAGTAGTCAGAATCGGAAGAACCAGAAACCGAGTTTAGTCTGAAGAAATCATGGCACAGCGAGCGAAAAAGCGGGCTAAGGCGGGCTACATGATTAGCGCCGTGGCGGAGCTTTACAAGCTGCATCCGCAGACGCTGCGGCTGTACGAGCGCGTGGGATTACTGAAGCCGTCTCGTTCGCAGGGGAATACGCGGTTGTATACGGATGGCGATTTGGAGCGGCTGGATGTGATTTTGACGCTGGCGCGAGACATGGGCGTGAATCTGGCGGGGATCGAGATCATTTTGAACATGCGCGAGAAGATGATCGAGATGGAACGGCAGATGGGGGAGTTTGCGCAGGTGGTGCAGCAGGAGTTGTCGAGAGTGGCGTCTTCGCGGGCGCAGGAGAGAGAGCCGCGTCACGCGATTGTGCGGGCTACGCCGCGGACGCGGTGAGTGGTGACGGGTTGCCGGTTGGTTCTAGTTCCTTCCACAGTTTTCCAAGAGTAGATTGCTTGCCGCGGGATTGGTGTGCTCGTATGCTGTGTAGGTTGCTGCAGCAGGAATAAGAGAAAAAAGCACGGGTCTAAAGACCCGCCACTAGAAGGAAGGGCCGGGCTGAAGCCCGGCACCTACAGAATCGCGATTCAGACTATGGCTCTGGAAAATTGTACGCTTTGCCGGGGGACGGGGTGGAAGCTGGTTGCGCGTGCGGATGGAACCGCGGGCAAAATGGCCGTGGCGTGCGATTGCGGGATGCAGGAGCGGGCGGAAAGGGTGATGGAGCGGGCGCGGGTGCCGAAGCGGTACGAGCATTGTGATTTTGAGAGCTACAGTACGGATGTCGGGACAACGCCGCAACAAACCGACTCACTAAAAAAAGCCAAGTTGCTGGCACAAGCGTTTGTTCGAGATTACCCGGGTGCAGCTGAAAAAGGCTTGCTGATTATGGGCCCCTCGGGTGTTGGCAAGACTCATCTCGCGGTTGCGGCACTGAAAGATCTGATTCACCGCGGACACGCCGGTCTCTTTTGCGATTACCGGGAACTTCTGAAGGAAATCCAGGCAAGCTACAACCCGGCCAGTGAGTCCACAGAAATGGGCATCCTCGAGCCAATCCGAACCGTGGAGATTCTCGTGCTCGACGATCTAGGCGCGAGCAAGCCTTCGGATTGGGTACGCGACATAGTTGGAATCGTTCTGAACGCGCGATACAACGAAAGACGCACAACCATTATCACGACGAACTATAGCGACAGTCCCGCTTCAGAAGGCGAGGCCACGCGGCTCCCCAGCGGAAAACTTGTGATGCCAACACGCGAAGATTCTCTGGAACAGAGAATCGGCAGCCGCATGCGCTCGCGCCTCTTCGAGATGTGCCGCACGGTGGAAGTCGTTGCCCCTGATTTTCGCCGAGAAAGCACGCAAGCCGGGCGGGCGAGGGCGTAGCGCCGTAAATTGAGTCACCTTCCTTAGAGTCGGAGATGCGCCGACAAACGCTCGCGAAAATGCTGGCAGGCGGAGACCGTCGTTCGATTGGGCGGGCTAATGAGGCAGCGGAATTGGTATTGCGAGGGCCAGAGCGGTTCAGGGAACTTATCGAGTGCATGTGGGATGAGGATCCGGTTGTGCGGATGCGGGCGGCAGATGCGACGGAAAAAGTCTCAGATGCGCAGCCTGATCTATTGAAACCTTACAAACGGGAACTTCTGGGGCTGCTTGCGGAGGCGGAGCAGATTGAGCTGCGGTGGCACCTGGCGGCGATAGTGCCGCGGCTGGAGCTTACGGGAGCGGAGCGGCAACGCGTAGTTGCATCGATGGAGCACTACCTGGAAGATCGCAGCTCGATCGTCAGGACGTTTGCGCTGCAAGGATTGACGGACCTCGCAAGAAAAGAACCGGGGCTGCGGGGGCGAGTGAAGCAAATACTCGAGGAGAGTCTGGTATCGGGGACGGCGGCGATGAAAGCCAGAGCGCGCAAACTGCTGAAGGAACTGGGCGATTGAGGACAGGGTCAAGACCAGATATTAATCGCCGATTCATTGACATAGGGTTGAGGCGGCGAGTATGCTTTTCAGGTTGCAGCGTTCCCCGTAACGCCCGCAGCATTTCTCTCCTTGCTTAAAAACCCTAGTAGGGAAGCCGCAAGGATTTTTTTTGACTCTAGGAGTGGCCGCATTGCGGCCACTGAAGATGAGTGACCGTAAAGCCGGTCAAGGTGCGGCAGCCGCAAAGCGGCTGCTTAACAGGGATGAATATCCCGGAGGCCAACAAGCATGTTTTCCGACCACGATAACCCGTCCAACGCAGCTGCCGCAGCACCCGCTCAAGAAGACGCAACCGTTGCAAGCAACGGCCATCCCGAAGAAAACACGCCAAAGGAAGGCGCAGTTGAAGAGACTGCCGTGGCTAGTCCTGCGGCTGCTCCCACCGAAGATGGGGGGCTGAAGCCCGCCGCTACAAGAGCCGAGACGACGGCGGCCACGGTGGTCGAGACCGCGGCTGCGCCGGAGGCGGCGCATGCGGAGGCGGAAGCGCACTCCGCGGCGCATGCTGCGAACGCTGAAGCGACAGCTGCGGACGAAGAAGCGGCGGGCTCGGAAGAAATGAGCAAGCTGCTGGAGCAGTACGACGAAAAGCAGGAAGCGGCGGCTTCGAACGAGATCATTGAAGTAAAGGTTGTGGCCTACACGGAACATGGCGTGGTTGTGGATTTGGGCGGAAAGACGGAAGGGCTGGTCCCGGCGGCGGAGTTTACGGAGACGGAGATTCCGCGCCCGGAGCCGAACAGCACGATTGAAGTGCAGCGCACGGGCGAGCACAAAGATGGATACACCATCGTGTCGTACCAGAAAGTGCTGCGGCGGAGGACGTGGGAAAAGATCGAGGCGGCGTTCAAGGCCAAGGAAACGATCACCGGCAAAGTCGTGGACCGCATCAAGGGCGGGCTGGTGGTGGACATCGGGGTGCGCGCGTTCCTGCCGGGTTCGCAGTTTGATTTGCGGCCGACGCAGAACCTGGACGATTTGACCGGCACCGAAGTGCAGGTGCGCATTACCAAGCTGAATCGCCGCCGCGGGAATGTGGTGGTGAGCCGGCGCGCGTTGATGGAAGAAGAGCTGCACGCCAAGCGCGCCGAATTGATGGAGACGCTGAAGGAAGGCCAGGTAGTGCACGGGCACGTGAAGAACGTGACCGAGTACGGCGCGTTCGTGGACCTGGGCGGAATCGACGGCCTGCTGCACTTGACGGATTTGAGCTGGGGCCGCGTGAAGCATCCTTCCGACATGGTGAAGCCGGAGCAGGAGCTGGACGTCATCATCCTGAAGTTCGACAAGGAAAAGCAGCGGGTATCGCTGGGATTGAAGCAGTTGATGCCGGACCCGTGGGTGAATGCGTCGGAGAAATATCCGGCGGGCGGCAAGGTGAAGGGCAAGATCGTCGGCGTGGTGGATTACGGCGTGTTCGTGGAGCTGGAGCAAGGGATCGAAGGGCTGGTCCACGTTTCGGAAATGAGCTGGAACAAGAAAGTGACGCACCCGTCGAAGCTGGCGAAGGTGGGCGAGGAAGTGGATGTAGTGGTGCTGGACATTAAGCCGAGCGACCGGCGGGTTTCGCTGGGTATCAAGCAGGCGCTGCCTGATCCGTGGCTGGTGACGGCGGAAAAATATCCGGTGGGAACGATTGTGACCGGAAAAATCCGCAACATCGCGGAGTTCGGCGCGTTCGTGGAAATTGAAGACGGCTTCGACGGGCTGGTGCACGTCGGCGACGTGAGCTGGACGGGACGGGTGAAAAACCCGCATGAAGTGTTCAAGAAGGGCGAAGACGTTACCGCGAAGGTGCTGAAAATCGATCCGGAGAACCGGCGGGTGTCGCTGGGCATCAAGCAGGTGAATGATATCTGGGGCGACTGGTTCAAGGCGCACAAAGTCGGACAGATCGTGAAGGGCAAAGTTTCGCGGATCGCCACGTTCGGCGCGTTCGTGGAGCTGGGCGAAAACATCGAAGCGCTCTGCCACAACACGGAGATTGAAGAGCGCCGGCGTCGCGATGAAGGGCCTTCTTCCATGCACCGGACGAGCACGGGACCGCTGAAGAGCGCAGGTCCGCTCGAGCCGGGCAAGGAATATGATTTCAAAATCATCAAGATCAGCCCGGAAACGCGGCGCGTGGGGTTGAGCTATCGCGCGGCGGTGAAACAGATTGAGCGCAAGGAGATCGATCAGTACCGCTCGACGACGAAATCGTCATCGACGGCAACGATTGGTGACGCGCTCAAGTCCAAACTGTCGGCGCGTTGACGGCGGGCCGCAGGGAAACAAAGTCACAACAACCAAGGTAAGGCAGGGGAGCGGCGGCACAATTTCATTTACCCGCGGGGCAATTTAGTGATAGGAAGAGGGGCAGCCAGAGGGACGGCTGTCCCTGTTAAGCCGTTTCGCTACATGGGTTTTGAGTAGCCGCGTGACGGCCGACTCGCTACGTGGCCGATTCGGCGCGGGAGAATATCAGGGTGGCCGCAGAGCGGTCACGAGGCATGGGGACGATGACGAAGCAACCGACACTAACGAAGGCCGACCTCATCGAAGAGGTGCTGCGCATCTCGGAGTTGCCGCGCAAGGAGTCGGAGACCATCGTCGAGACGATTTTCGAAAGCATCATCGAAGCGCTGCAGAAGGGCGACAAGATCGAAATCCGCGGCTTCGGGAGTTTTCGCACGCGGCAGAGGCGGGGGCGCGTGGGGCGCAACCCGAAGACCGGCGAGAAAGTGGAAGTGCCTCCGAAGAAGATTCCGTTTTTCAAGCCAAGCAAAGAGCTGAAGGATTTTGTGAACACGTCGGGGGATGGAGCAGCCGCAGCGGGGGACGGGGCGCATTCCTGAAGCAGCGCTTGCTCGGAAGATTTGACTTAGCACGCCGGCAGATTGCCGGCGTTTTTGTTTTTGTGAGCGGCGCGCGAGCGAGGCTGGCACGGAGAGCTGCAAGAGGTGGCGTTGCTGCGAAGGCGGCGATTTGCGTTATCCTGTGCGCGCAGCTTTTGCGTTGAAGGATGCGACTCGATGGATTATCTGTGGACTCCCTGGCGCTACCAATACATGAAGGAGGTGACCAGCGGCGAACAGCCGGAGTGTATTTTTTGCGATGCTTTGGCGCGCAACAAGGACGACGAGACACTGATCGTTTATCGCGGCATGAAGAATTTTATTATTCTCAACCGGTTTCCTTACACTTCGGGGCACGTGATGATCGTGCCGTACGCGCATGTGGCGGAATTGCATTTGTGCGAAGCGGGAACTTTGGAGGAGATGATGCGGCTGGCGCAGCGTGTCGAGGCGGCGTATCAAGCGAATTACAAGCCGGATGGAATGAACCTGGGTATGAATCTGGGCAAGGCGGCAGGGGCAGGAGTGGCAGGACACCTGCATTTGCACGCGCTGCCGAGATGGATGGGCGATTCGAATTTCATGACGGTGACCGGGGAGACGCGGGTGCATCCCGAGGATTTGCGGACGACCTACGAGCGTTTGCACAGGGCGCTGGCTTGAGGCGAGCGCGGTCTGCATGCCGCAAGCGGCCCGCCTCCCCGACAGGAGTCGGGGTAAACAGAAGGCGGCCCCTACAACCCCTTTGGCGGGGAGATTCGCGGAGGCGCGGCGGGTCGCGCTAGAATGAAAATTCTGAAATACAGTGGGTTGGGACGGGGAGAACGACGGTGAATCTTGAGCTGACGGAAGAACAGAAGCTGCTGCAGAAGAGCGTGCGGGAATTTGCGGAGGCGGAAGTACGGCCGATGGCGCGGGAAAACGACGAGAAAGGGCATTTTCCGCGCGAGCTTTTTCGGAAGGCGGCGGAGCTGGGATTGACGGGAGTGGCGTTTCCGGAAGCGGAAGGTGGCGCGGGTTTCGACCATATTGCTTATACCATCGTGATTGAGGAAATTTCGCGGTGCTGCGCGTCGACGGGGGTGATTCTTTCCGCGCAGAATTCGCTGTATTGCGATCCCATCCACCGGCTGGGAACGGAAGAACAGAAGAAGAAATTCTTGGTGCCATTTGCACGGGGAGAAAAGATTGGGTGTTACGCGCTGACGGAGCCGCAAGCGGGATCGAATGCGGCGGCGCTGCAGACGAAGGCCGTGAAGAAGGGCGATAAGTACGTTATCAATGGCACGAAGGCGTGGATTACGAATGGCGGCGCGGCGGACGCGACGATTGCGTATGTAAACACCGATCCAGCAAAGGGCGAAAAAGGGATTACGGCGCTGGTGGTGGAAAAAGGGACGCCTGGATTTAAAGTCGGCAAGGAAGAAAAGAAACTGGGCATCAACGCGACGGCGTGCAGTGAATTGGTGTTCACGGATTGTGAAGTGCCGGTGACAAACCGCATCGGAAACGAGGGCGAAGGATACAAAGTGGCGCTCTCGACGCTGGATGGGGGGCGTATCGGGATTGGGGCGCAGGCCACGGGGATTGCACAAGGCGCGTTTGAAGCTGCGTTGAAGTATTCGCAAGAGCGCGTGGCGTTTGGCGGCACCATCTCGCAATTTCAGGCGATTCAATTCATGCTGGCCGACATGGCGACGGAGATTGACGCGGCGCGGCTGCTGATTCGCAAAGCGGCGTGGAAGCAGGACACAGGGGCGCGCTTCAGCATGGACGCGGCGATCGCCAAACTGTTTGCGAGCGAAATGTCGACGCGGATGACGCACAAGGCGATTCAGATTCATGGTGGCAACGGGTACAGCCGCGAATATCCGGTCGAGCGGAATTACCGCGATGCGCGGATTACGGAGATTTACGAGGGCACCAGCGAGATTCAAAGGCTGGTCATCTCCTCTTGGGTTCTGAAATCCTAGAAATTAACGGGTTGAAAGCTCAGACATAATTGTCATTCCTGGTTCCGCGAGTCACCCATCACTTCTTCGCCGTAGTATCCTGACGGTGTGCTGGAACTGGACAGCGAAGTTGCATTTGATGCAGAGCGCGCCGAGGAAGAGTTCTTCCCTGCTCTGCCGGCGAGGGCGGCGGTATGCATGATCGAGCCGCGCGAAGAGAAGGCCGAACCGTTTCTCATTCGAACGCAGGATTTGCGGCGGCGATTGCAGCGGCTGCTGGGGCCGCTTGATCCGGCAAGCAAACGATTGAACCTGCGCGAGTTTGCGCGTGGCGTGAGGTACCGCGCGACGGGTTCGGCGTTCGAGCAGACGCTCACGTACTATCAGCACGCGAAGAAACTTTTCCCCAAGCGCTACCGCGATTTGTTGCGATTGCGTCCGCCTGCCGTATTGAAGGTGAATCTTCGCAACGCGTATCCACGCTGCTACGCGACACGGCGCATTCCCGTGGATGAAGCGGGCGCGCCGACGGGCGGCACGTATTACGGGCCGTTTGCCTCGCGGCGTGGGGCGCAGGCATTTGCAGAGAGAGCGCTCGATCTCTTCAAAGTGCGGCGCTGCCAGATCAAAATCCGGCGCGACCCGACATTTCCCGGGTGCCTGTATTCCGAGATGAAAATGTGCCTGGCGCCGTGCTTCGCGGGCTGCACGAAGGAGGAATACGACGCCGAGGTGGGACGGCTGGTGCAGTTTCTGGACACCAGCGGCGGGTCTTTGCGCGCGACGTACGAAGAAGAACGCGAAAAGGCCAGCGAGCAACTGGATTTCGAGCGGGCGGCGTTGCTGCACAAAAAAGTGGAAAAGCTCGATGAGGTGCTGCGCGGACAACCGGAAATCACGAGGAGAATTCAGGATCTAAATGCCGTGATTCTGCAGCGCACCGCGGAAGAGCAAACGATTGGAGTGTTCGGCGTGCACGGCGGGAGGCTGGCGGAGCCATTTTTTCTGCGTTTCGCGGAGATTGCCAGCCAGCCGCGTTCGGCGGAACAACTGTTCCGCGATTATCTGGAATCGAAAGCTACGGCTGAGCAGGGAGATTTAGGCGAGAGCCTGTGGCTGGTGGCAAGATGGTTTTACAGCAATCCGCGCGAGGGGGAGATTTTCTTTCGCGAAAAGGACTGGCCGTATCGTAGGATCCTGCGGGCGTGTTCGCGGCTGCTTTCCCCGAAGACGAGCGAAGCAGACGGGGCGGGAACGCCCGGCCCAGCGCAAACGAACGAAGGAGCGAAATGAGCACATCGGCAACGAAAGAAGGCACGGCGCGCTACGCGCAGAAATTTTCCGGACGCGCTGCAGATGGACATTTTCGGGAGGCGCAGGGGCTGGTGGTGTCGTCGCTGGGCATCGGAACTTATCTCGGACAGCCTGACGCGAAGACGGACGCGAGTTATACGGCTGCGATCTTTGCAGCGGCGGAGAACGGGATCAATGTCATCGATGCGGCGATCAATTACCGGTTTCAGCGGAGCGAACGAAACATCGGGGCGGCACTTCAGCAATTGGCCGCGAAAGGCATAGCGCGCGACGAACTCGTAATTTGCACGAAGGGCGGTTACTTGACGCCGGACGGTTCCATGCCCGCCGATCCGAATGAGTATTTTTTCAAGGAGTATCTCCAGCCCGGCGTGTTCGCGGCCAACGAAATCGTGGCGGGTAGCCACTGCATGACGCCGCGGTTTCTGGAGAATCAGCTCGGACGCAGCTTGCGCAACCTGTGCGTGGACTGCGTCGATGTCTATTACCTGCACAATCCGGAGACGCAGCTCATGGAAGTATCGCGGCCGGATTTTCTCGAGCGCGTGCGCGATGCATTTATCTATCTGGAGTCCGCCGCGGACGCGGGAAAGATTCAGTTTTACGGGATGGCGACGTGGAATGGTTTTCGCCAGGAGGCGCGTGCACGCGACGCCATGCAGCTGGGTGAGTTCGTGCAGATCGCGCGGGACATCGCGGGCGAAAAGCATCGGTTTCGCTTCGTGCAGCTTCCCTTCAACCTGGGCATGACGGAGGCGCTGACGCTCGGCAACCAGCAACTGGATGGAAAAGACCGGACGGTGATGGAGGCAGCCAGCGAACTGGGGGTCACGCTGATCGCCAGTGCCTCTCTGCTCCAAGGGCAGGTGGCCAAGAATTTGCCGGAATTTGTCGCGAGCGCGTTGGGATTGAAGAATGACGCGGAGCGGGCGCTGCAATTTGTGCGCTCGTCACCGGGAATCACCACGGCGCTGGTGGGAATGTCCCGCGTCGAGCACGTAGAAGCGAACGCTCGGCTCGTGGGAGTGCCGCCGGCGACGGTGGAGGAATTCAGCAAGCTTTTTTCGCGGGGAGAAGGGGCTTAACGCGCAACGGCACCTGCTGTGCGCGCGGCTAGGAAGAACGCTCGGAGAGCCAGGAAGTGATGGCGCGATCGAGTTCATCGAGCTTGCCGGCGAAAAAGTGATTCACACCCGGCACTTGGACGACGCGATTGTCCCCGGGAAGCGAGGCGACAAGCGCATTGAGTTTTTCGAGCGACCCGAACTGGTCGTTGCCGCCCTGCACGAAGAGCTTGGGCTTGGCGCATTCCGCTAGATAGGAAAAGTCGGAGTCGTTTACGGGGGCGCCGAGGCCGATCAGTTGCGTCACTCGTGCATCTGCACAACCGACACGCAAGCCAACCAAGGAACCAAAACTGAAACCGGCAAGCAGGAGCGGAACGCCGGGAAATTCCGCCGCCAGAAAATCCAGCCCAGCGCGCACATCGTCTCGTTCGCCGCGGCCACGGTCATGTGTGCCGGCGCTCATGCCTGCACCGCGAAAATTGAAACGCAGAACCGGCAAGCCCAGCGAAGATAGAGATTTCGCAGTCTGGTAAATCACTTTGTTGTGCATCGTTCCGCCGAAAAGCGGATGTGGGTGGCAAACGAGCGCGGCGAAGCGCGGTCGAGCGCTGTCGATTGGCGCCCAGAGAATGGCCTCGAGGCGGCCTGCCGAGCCATCGAGAAAAAGCGACCGGGAATCGTGCGCTACGCTCATGGAAGTGGTGCGTGCAGCTTGAGAGTGTAACGCAGGGTAGGAAAATGTCCGAATCGCTGAATGATCCCCCACGAATTCATTTGCCCCAGGGCGAAAATAGTGCCCGGAAAACGCGCGGGGCCACCCGAGTACTGGAGCCGGGAAGACCTCGTACTAGGACAAAAAAGGCGCATTTTCGCGTTGCAGTTTGCAAAATGCGGTGTTACGTTTGCCCCGATTCCTGCCAGGCCCCAGGGGGTTTGATGGCTGATGGTGCGGACCGCCGTGAAGCGCGGCGATTCACAATGACTTTGCCGATGCGCGTGCTGCCGCGTGAAGCCCGGGGGGGTGAACTCACAGCGCATACCCGGGATGTCAGCTACCGCGGATTGTATTTTCTTTCCGAAGCCAACTTCGACATCGGCAGTGAAATCGATTTCGTGATCACACTCCCGCAGCACGTCACGCGATCCGGCGATGTCAACATCCGGTGCCAGGGGCAGATCGTGCGCGTGGAACCGACGGACAATGGCCGCATGGGGATTGCGGCGAAGATCGAACGATACGAATTCCTCGCCACGGCCACCGCGGCATAAGCTATTCCCGCCCGTCCTGAGTTTCAAGCTACGGCGCCTCACCACTAGCGGCTTCACGCGAGTACAATGACTTTGACAAACGCATCCGCTGGGGGAATCCATGTATCACTACGACGCTAAAATCGCGCTGGAGGAGTTGCAGGAAGACGCGCTGCTGCCGCACCCGGTGAAGCTGCGCGACATGATCCTGCGGACGAAGCTGGGGCCGAAAGAGGCGCAAGTACTGAATCATGAGTTTCAAGAATACCTGACGCGCTTTGGCGAATTGCAGAAGGCCGCCCGCAGCGTGCTGGAAAAAATCGCGGCGGGGCAGCCTAAAACCGCATGATGACTCGCTCCCTCATAAGCAGCGTTATCCGATGAGAGCGCAGCCGCGAGTGCTGCTGCTTTCGGCTTCGTCTGGCGCGGGGCATGTTCGCGCGGCGCAAGCGCTGGAAAAGGCATTTTCCGCTCGGGGGGATTGCGCGGTCGAGCATATTGACGCGCTGGAATATGTCAGCAAACTTTTCCAGCGCATTTATGACAAGACTTACATTGCGATGGTACGGCGAGCGCCGGATTTGATGGGCGTGCTGTACGAGCGGACGGACCAGCCCTGGCATCGTCCACGGGAACGTTTGGCGCTGGACCGCTTGAACACGCAACCGATGATTCGCATGCTCAAGCGCGTGCAGCCGGACCTGTGCGTGGCGACACACTTTCTGCCCGCGGAAATCATCGCCTGGCTGATTGCGAAGCGGAAGCTGAGGGCACGCAATGCCATCGTGGTGACGGATTACGACCTGCACGCGATGTGGCTCTGCAAAACGGTGGACCGCTATTACGTCGCGATGGACGAATCGGCGGAATACTTGGAGCGCATCGGAGTGCCCCGCGAGAAGCTTCGCGTTACCGGGATTCCCGTCGATCCGGCGTTTGCTGCGCCAGCGGATCGAGCGGGAGCGCGAAAGCGTTTTGGACTGGACGCGCAAGCGACTGTGATTCTCATGGCGGCGGGGGGATACGGGGTCGGGCCAGTCGAGCAACTTGTGCGCGACCTGCTGGCATTGAAGCGGCCGTGGCAGATCGTGGCAATCGCGGGAAAAGCGGAAAAGGTGCGCAAGCGGCTTGAAGAGATTTCCCGGAATGCGGGAAACCTTCCCGGCGGAGCGCCGCGACTCTGCGCCGTGGGTTTCACGACGGAAATGGATCAATACATGGCGGCCGCGGATTTGCTGGTGGGCAAGGCAGGAGGGCTAACCACTTCGGAAGCTCTGGCGCGCGGGCTGCCGATGGCGCTGATCGAACCTATCCCTGGACAGGAAGAACGCAACGCCGATCATTTGTTGGAGGCGGGAGCGGCCATACGCTGCAACAATCTGCCGGCGGCGGCGTGGAAGATTGCGGCGCTGCTCGAGAATGCGCCGAGGCTTGCGCGAATGCGCGACGCAGCGCGGGGCATGGCCCGGCCCGGTGCGGCGGCGGCCATCGCCGAAGACGCCCTTCGGCTGATAGACTGACAAAGACGCGCAGGAGGCATGGGGAACCTGCGCGGCGAATGCAGCGCACAACGGGAATTGATGCGACGCCATACACTGTTGATTGACGCGGACGACACGCTTTGGGAAAACAACGTATTCTTCGAGAAGCTGATCGAGGACTTCATCAGCCTGGTCGAGCCCTGCGGGTATACGCGCTCGTACATCCGCCACGTCCTGAATGAAACGGAGCGGAAGAATATCCGCCAATATGGCTATGGCGCGCGCAGTTTTGGCCGCTCGCTGGAAGAAACGTACATCAAGCTCGCGGAGCAGATGGCCAAGCGCGAGACGCTGGCGCTGATTCATGGACGCGTGATCGAGCTGGAGCGCACGCCGCCGAAGATTCTGGATGGCGTTCCCGAGACGCTGGCGTATCTCACGGAGCGGCACCGGCTGATTCTTTTCACCAAGGGCGAGCCTGCCGAGCAGGCGGCGAAAGTCGAACGCTCGGGGCTGCAAGGGTTCTTTGAATTCATCGAGATCGTGCCGGAGAAAGACCCCACGACCTACGGCGGCCTGGTCCACAAGCATAAAATCGTGAAGTCGCAGGGCTGGATGATCGGCAACAGTCCGCGCAGCGACATCAACCCGGCGATGAAGATCGGGCTGAACGCGGTTTACATTCCCCACCCGCATACCTGGCAGCTCGAACATGAGCCGGTGATGGCCGGTTCGGGAAAGCTGGTCATCCTGCCGGCGTTCCGCGAGCTGCGCGGGCATTTCTAGAGCTCCCGGACTGCCCAAATTGGACGTTGCATCCCGGATGGATTGGTGGAAGCTAACCGTTTAGCGTCCCCTCGGAAGGAGAATCCCATGGCAACCGCAACTGCGTCCGTAAGCACCGACTGGCGGCAAGAATGGTTCGAAATCGAGGATGCCACTTACCTGAATCTCGCCGGGCAGGCGCCCATGCCGCGTGTGGCGATTCGCGCGATTCAAGCAGCGCTGGAAGCGAAGAAGTATCCGCACCACAAAACGGACGACACCTTTTTTGATGTGCCCAACCGTACGCGGGCATCCATCGCGCAGCTCATCGGCGCTAAGCCCGAAGAGATCGCGCTCACGACCGGGGCCAGCGCCGGTTTGGCGGCGGTTGCCTACGGCTTGACGTGGAAGCCGGGCGATGAAGTGATTACCGCGGCGGGTGAGTTTCCGCTGCAATTCACGGGATGGGCGCCAATGGAGGAGCGGGAGGGCGTAAAGCTCAAGATAGTTTCGCCCCGCGAACGGTTTCTCACCGCGGATGATTTGATCGCCGCGATGACACCGCGAACGCGCGTGGTTTCGGTGAGTATGGTGCGATTCGATGACGGCTCGCTGTTGGATGCCTCACGCCTCGCTGCCGCATGTCACGCGCAAGGAGGGTTGTTCTTGTTGGACGTGAGCCAGGCTTGCGGCGCCATGCCGATGGATGTGAACGAGCTTGGAGCCGACTTTCTGATCAGCGCGGGATACAAGTGGCTGCTCGGGCCCTTCGGAACGGGATTTTTCTGGGCGAAGAGCGAGCACATCGCCAACATGCGGCCGTCGCCGTTCTACTGGATGGCTGTGGCGGGATCGGATAACTTCTCGTCACTGTCTTTCGACGACCCGAGACCGGCGGCGAGCGCCAAGCGCTGGGACTCGGCGGAATGGGCGAGTCATTTCAATTTCAATCTCGCGGGTCTGGAAGTCTCTGCCGATTTTGTGTTGCGCATGGGGCCGGAGACGGTCGCAGCGCACAACAAGAAGCTGATTGAACTGCTGTTCGAGCGGCTGCCGAAGGACCGCTGTATTCCCGCGAGTCCGCTGGATGCCGCGCGGCGCGGTCCCTACGGATGTTTCAGAGCCCGCACTCCGGAGAAGACCGCGGAGCTTTACGATAAGCTGAAGAAAGAAAACATAATCGTCAGCCTGCGGCAAGGGAATATCCGCGTTTCGCCGCACGTCTACAACACCGAGCGCGATATCGACCGGCTGATTGCGGTTATCACCACATGACGCAGCAAATTGGCTGGCCCAAGATCGCTGTGGTCGGAGCGGGCGCCGTCGGCGGCTATTTCGGCGGGATGCTGGCTCGCGCCGGCGCGCCGGTGGTCATGATTGGGCGGCCGGCATTTGTCGAAGCGGTAAGGAAAAACGGCCTGTTCCTGGATGCGCTGCAGTTTCAGGAAAGCGTTCGCGTTGAGGCAGCGACGGAGCTGAGCGCAGCGCGAGGCGCGGAGGTCGTACTGTTTTGTGTGAAGACCACGGACAATGCGGCGACGGCGCGCGAGTTGGCACCGCTGCTCGCGCAGGGCGCGATCGTGGTCATCCTGCAGAACGGCGTCGACAACGTGGACCAGGTTCGTTCGGCCTCTGGCCTCGAAGCGCTGGCCGCCGTCGTTTACATCGGAGCTTCGGTGCCGGAGCCGGGCCGCGTGAAGCATGTTGGCCGCGGCGACCTGGTGTTCGGTCCGAAGAATGAGAAAACGGAGCGCATGGCAGCGCTCTTCGCACGGGCAGGAGTGCCGTGCCGGATTTCGGACAATATCGACGGCGAGCTGTGGACGAAGCTGATCGCGAATTGCGCGCTTAACGCCGTTTCTGCCGTGGGGGATGTAAAGTACGGGAAGATCGCAGCAAGCGACGATGGACGCAGGGTCGTGGAGGCACTCGTAGACGAAGTGATGGCTGTGGCGCGGGCAGCAGGGATTCATCTGCCAGGCGTGGAAGATCCGAAAGCGGCGCTAGCCGGTGCACTCAAAATCGCGACGCAGATGAGCGAAGCCTTCTCCTCGACCGCGCAGGACTTGCAACGCGGCAAACGCACGGAGATCGATTCGTTGAATGGATACATCGCGCGCCGCGGGGCGGAGCTTGGCGTGCTCACGCCGGTCAATCACGCGCTCTATACCCTCGTGAAGCTCGCGGAAGGCCGCTCGTAGTCAAATTTTGGCAAAATCTAATTCCTGAGAGACGCCGGAAGGTGGAAGGGGATGTGTACGATGGCCTCGAGTTCGATGGGTTCGCCCTCTTTCGACGCGGGATGAAATTTCCACTGGCTTAGGGCTTCCATGGCGTTGGCGTCGAGCTGCTCGTCAATTCCTCTTACCAACTGAATGCTGTCCACCGAACCGTCGCGGCGAATCACCGCATACAGGATGACTTCCCCCTCGACACGATCGCTGATCAGCGATGGAGGATACTTCGGGTCGATCTTCTTTAGCGGTGCGGGCCCTGCCAAATCGGGCGATTCCATATGTGGCCCATCGGGATTTGCGCGAAGCTCGGAAAAATGCAGAATCCAGCTCCCTGTCGAGCTGTTCATGTTGGGCATGTTCACGTTGAGCGTATAAATCTTTTTCGACGCGAAGATTTGTTCCGGCTTGGCTCCAGGCGGCAGCGCGGCAAAATCCGGCGGCCCGGTTCTTTCCGGGGCGTCACCGGAGTTTGCGCGTGGTTCAGGCCTGATTGCCAGCGGGCGCGACGGCGCCGCATTGATCTTCGGCGACCCGCCGCCGAGCCCGGAGACGCCGCTATTCGCCGGCGGATTTCCTCCGCTGATGCTCACTCCCAGTGAATTCTTTTCGCTGCCGCCTTTTCCAGCGCCTCCCGTGCTTTCGGGGCCGCCATTGGCATTGCCGTTGGCCGCCGGAGTGCTGTTCGGGGAGCCACCTGGAACGCCCGGATTTTTTCCTTCGGGCGAAATGGAGATGCGCGCCGAAAGATTGCCCTGTGGCGGCTGCACATTGGGCGCGGGCGGAGCAGGAGTTGCCGAGAGCGCGATGAATGCCGTGGGGCTGCCGTTGGCGGCAGTGATCTGAGATGAGCCGACTTCGGGCGCGGGAGCAACGTCGCCGCTTTGCTTGCGTTCCGCAACGCGCGGCGCCGATCCGGCGTTCAACTCCATCTTAGGCCTTGCCGGCCCGTTGGTCGAAGGCGCAAGAGTGATCTCCGCGAGGTGCGGATCGAGACTCGGCATATCCGGTAGTGGCGCGGATTTAACCGTTGCAGCGCGGCGCTGGCGCGGGTGGAGTTTCGCGAGCGTTTGCGCGCTGATCTCCAGGCGCGGGCGTGCCGGACCCGCCATCGCTGGGAGTTGCACGATGTTGGGCAAATTCGGAAGCAATTTCGGAGGCACCGGCGGTGCAGCGCGATTGATCAGCATTTGCCGAGGGTGCGTGGGATGGACAGGATCGGTAAAAATGCGCTGGCGGGGATGAAACGCGTCCGCCCCTTTTGGCGGAAGAGGCTTATTCGGTTCGCCGCGCGGGCTAGGTTTCGCTTTCTCGCCGGGAATCTCGAGGAGCGGCAAATCGTTGATCGGCCCGGACCAGGTGAGCTGCACATTCTCGAATTCATTATTTTTGTGCGCCAACGCGGGGAGCTGCGGGAATGGCATGACGAGAAACACAAAATGCCATAACGCGGCGGCGATTACGGCGCGACGCGGAACGCGGCTTTCAATCCAGGAATCCTTGAAGAATTTGCCGCCTTGAAATCTCTTTGGTGCACGCGGACCGCCAACCACGGACACGACACTGCTCGCCAGGCTCTGCCGGAATTCGCCCCAGCCTACTTCCAGTTGCGGAGCGGTACGTCCGGGCAAGTACACGGGCGAGGCAGACGGCGGAGTCTGGCCGAGAAGATCGAAGGGGTTTTGCGCCTGGTCCAGTGACATTGGTCGTCCAAGTATACCGCGTTGCGCGCCTCACTCTCTCATGGAGAGGAGTACGCAAGCTGCTCCAAAGTAGATGGGGAGTAGGCCCAATAGGTTTACTCGCCCACGCTGATTTCGCTGTCGCCGGAGGCGCTGCGGCGAAAGAAGCTCAGCGTGGCGTCACCCTGCTTGAGTATGCGCACGCGCGGCAGTTCGCCCGAATGCTCTGGCAAATCGAACTTCCGATGGTGCTCGGCAATAACGATGCCGCCCGGCCCGAGAAAGGCGGCCGCTCCCAGGAACCGCAGTACACGCGCATAGTCATCCGCAGCGGCGTAGGGCGGATCCAAGAAAATAAAATCAAACGCCTGATCGCCGGGACGGTGCCTGGCAGCGAGCATGTCGAGCCCGCGCAGGGCATCGACGGCCAGCACAGTTGCCCCTGTGCGCACGCCGAGAGATTCGAGGTTTTTGCGAATCAGATTGGCCGCTGGCGCGTGATTTTCAATGAAAACAACTTCCGCCGCGCCGCGGCTGAGCGCTTCAATCCCGATGGCTCCCGTTCCGGCGAAGAGATCAACAAAGCGCGAACCTGCCACGCCAGTTCCCAGGACGTTGAAGAGCGTTTCGCGCAGCTTGTCGCTCGTGGGGCGAAGCGCGAGGCCCTTGAGGCTTTTCAGGATGCGGCTTTTATAAGTACCGGCGATGACGCGCATGAGTGCAGTTATTAGTTGTCAGTTTTCAGTTTTGAGTCAAGGAGCAAAGTGTGCGGGTTAGTGAGCTGTTTGAGGTGTGCGAAAGGCCGCTATTTCCCCGTACCCAGTTAGTTGCCATCGACGGGCTCTTGTCCGACTATCCGGCTAACCAGCAGTTGGCCCGCCACAGCCAGGGCCGACTACTGCTGGTAGTCTGTAAAATACGAGACAAACTGTCCGAAATCGCACAGAAACTCCCATGCCAAGTGTGCTACTCATTTGTCCGTGAAAACGGCCCTCCACCAAGATCAAGAGCAGTGTCAATTGAGACCGCCATGACCCGTCAGCGCCAGAAGTCTTTTCAACCGGCGGCATTTCTAACAAAGATGGCCGCGAAAAGCGTTATCACTCTGTATCGGGAGGGGCAGGCCATCTATTCACAGGGCGACGCAGGCAAGGAGGTGTTCTATATCGAGAAAGGGCAGGTGAAAGTCACAGTTAAGTCGAAGCGGGGTAAGGAGACGGTCCTCGCGATTCTCCATCGTGGAGCTTACCTGGGTGCGGGATGCATGACGGGTCAAGCTTTCCTCACGGCGACCGCTACGGCAATTACACGATGCAGGCTCCTGGTTATCCAAAAGAAGGAGATGACGCGCGCGCTCCACAATGGACACGAGTTCTCAGACCATTTCATCGCCTGCTTGCTCGGAAGGAACATCCAGATTGAAGAGGACCTAATCGACCAACGCTTATGCTCCTGTGAGGAACGCTTGGCTCGCGCGCTCCTGCAAATCGCCCGCTACGACAAGATACGCAAGCCAACAGCGGTCATACCGAAGATCACTCAAGAGACGCTCGGAGGATTGATTGGCTCAACCCGAAGCCGCGTCTCTCACTTCATGAATAAGTTCAAGAAGCTCGGTTACATCGAATATGGGGAGAGGCTGCGAGTTCACAATTCTTCGCTAAGCGGCGTTTTGAAAGACTCGATCTTCTCCGATCTACTTGCTTCTCGACCGAACTGAGCACCTGGGTGCGACTTGGGCGCAAGACAGGCCCGATGCGTTTTGGCCAGCAACTAATTCCCGAAGGCGCTGGAAGTCTGCTGTTTCTGTGGCTGACGGTGTTGTCAACAATCTCTCCGAGCCAATCTCTAACAAAAGCTAAACATATGGTCTGCGCCACGCGGGGCAGTGTAGTTTGAAGTCCGGTGTGCAGCCGTCTGCCGATGCCGGCATCGCATGAGCCTATGCCGAACGGGCGGTGGATGTAGCCCCTGTCCCTAGGCAAGGCGTCAGATCTAGTGTCCAATCTTGCACATATTTAGCGGACATTTCTTGGGACCTGGGACACTCCCGCCCGCTTTTTAAGCATGTTCCAGCCTCTTAATACTGTTCTGTTTTACACATGGTTAGGCTATAGTGCAGCCATGCCGCGCAAGCTGGTATGGATTGAAAATGAGAATCTTGCGGGTTTCCGTTGCTCCGAGTGTAACTGGATTTTTAAGGCTCCTGGTCCGCTCGTCCGCGAATCGCTGGATGAGATGAAGCAGAAGTACGAAGCCCAGCGTGACAAAGAGTTTGCCGCCCACGTTTGTGTCAAGCACCCAAGAGCCAGGAGTTCAGAGATTGAATAGGTCACAGGGTCACTACGGACATCCTACGTACAAGATACGAACATGCGGGACGAAGCGTGGCTGAAGAAACTTGAAGACGGCAGAAAGGTGAAATTCACGTACCAACAACTGCCGGAAGACGGAGCATTTATTACCGCGCAGATCGAACGGAATGAGGTCGTCTATTCGGTCGTCTTGGCTAAAGCCAAAAACCCGCTGAGTCACGACGAAGTTGAGAGTCATTTCAAGCGCGAGCTTGCAAAGAAGTAGCATCGGGTACCAAGCCAAGTTGAGTGGCCGTCCAGGAGCGATAATCTTTATCCATGCCAAAAACAAAGCCATTAGTGCCAGTTCTGCCGACCAGTCCAATTAGTATGGTATGTCCCCTCTGCCATGCAAAAAGCGGTAGAGATTGCGCATCGTCGTCGGGCACACATCTTCCGCTTGTGCATGTCGCCAGAATCAAAGCCGCAGCTAAGATGGATAGCCAGCGCGGTCGCAAATTGCGGTAAATGCCTGATTAACGCTGCGGACAAGCAATTCGGCGCTGCGGCGTCAGCCGATGCGGGCGAGGTGGTAGCGGCGCTGCCACTCTAGGGGAAGCGCGCGCAGGATGCGTTGCAGAGCGGGAACTTGCGCGGGGTCGTCCACGAATGCGAAAGCTTCGCGGCGGGCCGATTCGAGGAGTTCGCGGTCGCGCAACGGATTGGCGATGTGAAAACCGAGATCGCCGGACTGGCGGGTGCCGAAAAATTCGCCGGGGCCGCGGAGTTGCAAGTCGGTCTCGGCGATTTCGAAACCGTTGGAGGTGCGCACCATGGTTTCAAGGCGGGCGCGCGCTTCGTCGGTCATGCGCATGGGCGCCACCAGGATGCAATGTGATTTCTTGGCGCCGCGTCCGATGCGGCCCCGCAACTGATGAAGCTGCGAGAGGCCAAAGCGCTCGGCGTGCTCGATGACCATGACCGTAGCGTTGGGCACGTCCACGCCAACCTCGACGACCGTGGTGGCCACGAGAATCTGCACTTCGTTTTTGCGGAAGCGCTGCATCACCTCTTCTTTTTCCTCGCTCGAAAGACGACCATGCAAGAGGCCGAGCTTCAGCTTGGGAAAAACATCCTTTGACAGGCGCTGAAACTCATCGATGGCCGCTTTGAGTTCGAGCTTCGATTCCTCGATGACGGGATAAACGATGTAGGCCTGCTGGCCAGCTTGCACTTCGCGGCGGAGCGATTCCCAAACGCCGGGAAGATGCGGCTCGGTGGTCATGCGCGTTTCGATAGGCGTGCGACCGGGCGGAAGCTCATCGAGGATGGAAACGTCGAGGTCGCCGTACAGCGTCAGGGAAAGCGTGCGCGGAATGGGCGTGGCGGTCAGCACCAGGACGTGCGGGGCGTGGCCGTGCGCCGCAGCTTTGTCCATGAGGCGCTTGCGCTGCAACACGCCGAAGCGGTGCTGCTCGTCGATGGCCACAAAGCCCAGGCGGGCAAACTCGACATTGTCTTCGATGAGCGCATGCGTGCCAATGACGAGCTGCGCTTCGCCGGAGCAAATGCGCTCCAGCGCCGCAACTTTCTCGGCATGTTTCAAGCCGCTGATGAGCAGCTCGACGCGATAGCCTCCTTGCGCGAGAATCCGCCGCGCGGAAAGAAAATGCTGCACCGCGAGAATTTCCGTGGGGGCCATCAACGCGGCCTGGCAGCCGTTTTCCATGGCGATGACCGCGGCTTGCAGCGCAATGATGGTTTTGCCGCTGCCGACGTCGCCTTGCAGCAAGCGATTCATCGGCGCGGGTTTCTCGAGGTCCGCGGCAATTTCCGCCAGGACGCGTTTTTGCGCCGCCGTGGGCTTGAACGGCAGAATGCGTTTCAGCGCTTCCCGCACGTTTTCTTCCCGCAATCGAAAAGCGATGGCATTTTCCTTGCGCGTGGCTTGGCGGTCGAGCGCCAGGCTGAGCTGGTATAGGAAAAATTCCTCAAAGATGAGCCGCTGCTGTGCCGGGGAGCGAAACGCATTCAGCGCGTCAAGCAATTCACCCGCAGCAGGAAAATGCGTGTGAATTAGAGCTTCGCCGCGGGACGGATAGCCGAGCTTCGTCCGCAGCGCCTCCGGCAACGCGTCTGGCATCCGCGAATCTACTAATTGCACAGCCGCGTACATGGCGCGGCGAATCGCGCGCGAGCCAAACGTGCCGATGGCCTCGTAGATCGGCACGATGCGGCCGACCTCCGTGGAATCCATTTCTTCGCTGCTCAATACTTCGATCTGCGGATTGATCATTTCGAGGCGCGCAGGCCGCAGCTTATCGATCTCCGCTTTGCCATGAAGAATGAGCAACTGCCCGGCTTTCAACCGTCCTTCCAGGTAACCACCGTGAAAAAATTTGCAGGGCAGCGAGCCAGTGGCGTCCTGAACGAGCAAATGATAAATAGCGTTCCGGCCGTACATGCCACGGATGGCCTGGCCGCTCATCACCCGCGCGCGGATGGTGTAGGTGCCGTTTGGTTGAATATCTTTCACGTTCGAAAAATGAATGCGGTCTTCGTACCGGAAGGGCAAGTAGGTGAGGAGATCTTCGAGCGTATGAATGCCGCGTTTGGCCAGCAATTCCGCGCGCTGTGGACCCACGCCTTTGATCATGCGCACTTCTGTGTTGAGGCTCTGTACCATCGTGTGTTGAATCGCCCGGTGAACCATCAATCTTTTTTCACAATCGCGGAACGAATTACGCCTCTTCTTTATATCATTTCCGCCGCGAACCCCCGGCAGATGCGAAGCTTGCGCTGGCGCCATGCGTATCGCTAGAGTGATGCTTCTGCGCCGTTCAGGTTGTGGGAGGCTTAAGTGCCGCTGGATCGTCTGACCCGTTCCGAGAAGCGCACACTCCTTCTTTGGGTCATTGCCGGCGTCTTAGGAGCTTTGTTTGCACAGAAGTATTTTTTCCGTGCCTTCCCCGAAGCCTCCATAAACTTCAAAGTTTCCCGCGACGAGGCACTTTCGCGAGCGCGCGGATTTGTCGGCAGCCTGGGCGAAAACGTCGGCGGCTACCAAAACGTCATCGTCTTTAACGTTGACGAAAACGCCAAGACTTACCTGGAACGCGAACTCGGCCTGCAGCAAGCCAATCAGCTGATGTCCACGCAGCTCAACATTTGGTATTGGGATGTTCGCTTTTTCAAGCCTCAGCAAGAGGAAGAGTTTCGCGTCCGTGTGAGTCCCGCCGGAAACATCGTTGGGTATGACCGCACCGTACCCAAGGCCATGGCCGGGCGCGAACTGGATCGCACGACGGCGCTTAACACGGCGCAGAACCTGCTCTCCGGCCCACTAGCCGTGGATTTGAAGAACTGGGACTACCTCCCTGAAGAGGCGAATTCCGAGAAACTGCCCAACCGCCTCGATTGGACGTTCACCTGGGAGAAGCACGCCTTTCGCGCGAAGGACGCTCCCTATCGCCTGAAAGTTGCGGTGCAGGGCGACCGCATCGGCGGCGCAGAAGAATTCCTGAGGGTTCCCGAAGCCTGGGAGCGCAGCTTCAAACAACTCCGCTCAAGCAATGACTTTCTGACTTCAGTCACCATCGTTCCCTATGTGCTTCTGCTCGCGGCCGCGCTGTGGATGGGGATCAACCTCACGCGGCGCGGGCAAGCGAACTGGGGCGCGGCCCTCAAGCTCGGGGCGGTCGTCGCCGTGTTTCTCTTCTGCATGCAGCTGAATGAGTGGCCCATCGCGAGGGCGGAGTACGACACCAACGTCGCTTACGGAAGTTTTGTCTTGCAGCAAATTGCCTCGGCGATTCTGTTCGGGCTGGGGTCCGCGATTACCATCACGCTGGTCTTGCCTGCGGGAGAAGCGCTGTATCGCGTCTCACAGCCGGACAAGCTGCGTCTTGGCAAGGCGTTTACGCTGCGGGGAGTGCGCTCCAAAGAGTTTTTTTCTTCCGTCGTCGTAGGCTTGAGCTTGACGGGCCTTTCTCTGGGCTTTGTCGTGGCGTTCTACATGATCGGCGCGCGCTACGGAGTTTGGGCGCCTGAGGATTTTAATTATTCGAATTCGGTGAGCACGGCATTTCCATGGATTTCCGGCGTCGCCATTGGATTGCTTGCGGCAACAAACGAAGAGTTTACGTTCCGCCTTTTTGCGATTCCCTTCCTCCAGCGTCTGACGGGATCACGTTGGCTCGCGGTCATCATTCCCGCGTTTTGCTGGAGTTTCCTGCATACCAACTACCCCCAGGAACCTCCTTATATTCGCGGACTCGAAGTCGGCATCATGGGCCTGGCCACGGGACTGGTGATGCTGCGCTGGGGAATCGTGGCCACGCTCGTGTGGCACTACACTTTCGATGCTTTGCAGGACGGCCTGTTCCTGATCCGTTCGAATAGTTTGTACTTCAAGATTTCCGGCGTGGTAATCGGCGCGGCCGCCCTCGCTCCGCTAGCGTTCGCCGGGATTTCGTATTTGGCACGCGGAGGATTCGAAACGGACGAAGATCTGCGCAACGGCGCTGTGCCCCCGCCGGACATCAGCTTTGCCCGAGTTCCGTCCAGCGTCGAAGCGGCGCCCGCGACGCGGCGCTACGAGCCGCTCACATTTACCATGACCGCGTTCCTGGCCGTGTGCGTCGTTGCCGGCGCTTTGCTGGCCTGGAAATTGGAGTCGCCCTCCGTTGGCGATTATCTGGAGCTATCCGTGGATGCCCGCTCGGCGCGGGCCCGAGGCGACGACATTCTCGGAAAACGAGGCCTCGATCCCAACTCTTACTACCACGCGACAGCTCTTGTGGAGCGCACCGACCCGGTCGCAAATGAATTCCTTCGCGAACGTATCGGCATCAAGGCTCTCAACGACATTTATGACAAACAAGTGCCAGGGGCGCTTTGGCGCGTCCGTTACTTCCGCGACAGCGAGCCTGAAGAATATGCCGTAATTCTCAAGCCCGACGGCTCGCTGCACTCCATCCATCACACGCTCGCGGAAGACGCGCCCGGAGCATCGCTGAGCAAGGACGAAGCGGTGGCCAAGACCTCGAGATTTCTGCGCGAACAAAAGCAAATCGAGCTGGACAAATGGTCCCTCGTCGAGGCCGAGTCCGAGAAACGTCCTCACCGCATCGACCACACGCTGACTTGGCAGCAAAAGACAGCTCTGGATTCCGCTTCCAGCGCTCCCGGCGATTCCGCCAACCACGCCTATGCGCGCATTGAACTGCAGGTTCTTGGCGACGAAGTTGTGGACTATCGTACCTACATCCAGATTCCCGACGATTGGCGCCGCAAACAAAGCGAACAGACCCTGTTTCGCACGATTCTCGGCTATACCGCTCTCGGTCTTTCGATCGGGGCACTCCTGACAACTCTCATTCTTTTTCTAAAGCGCATGCGCACGGATGCGGCTCGCGCCGTCCCCTGGCGGCGCCTGGCGCTCTTCGCGCTCTGGGGGCTTGTGGCTTTCCTGGTCGTATTTGCGCTCGGCAACCAGATTCCCAACGTTCTGAGCCAATACCAGACGGCTATCCCTTTCAAATTGATGCTAGGCGGTATTGCCGTCGGCATTCTGCTCGGAGGGCCGTTCGTCTTTGGCGCTCTTGCGCTTCTTTTCGGCCTGGCGTGGTACTACGCCAGCCGTGCGTTTGGCGCAGAGCGTCTTCCAAGCGTGGCCGGCATGCCAGCGGCGTATTACCGCGACGCTTTGTGGATCGGCTTGGCAGGCGCGCTCGGCTTTGCGGGACTGCAACAATTGCTCGAGGCTCTGTCCGCTCACTGGCCCACGACGCATCGCGCCTTCGAATCCTCTTTTGGCGCAAATCTCGACGCTATTCTTCCCGCTGCCGCTGTGCTCGGCGGGACGCTGCTTCATGGCATGTTCTCCATTGCCTTGCTTGCCTTGATCGCTGCGTTCCTCGCCGCGGAGGTCCGCCACCGCTGGTTGCGCTTCCTGCTGTTTCTTCTCGGCGCCTTGGTTCTGGTAGGGTCAAACTGGGGCACACCGGCGGACTTCGCCAAGCAATTCCTGACCCACGCCATTCTTCTTTCAGCCGTCGTTTTTGGCGTGCGGCGAATCATGCGCCTTAACATCCTGGGGGGATTTCTCGCCCTGGCTCTGACTTCCCTTTTCGGCGGCGCCATGGAATTGCTGTCGCAGCCGGACACCTTTTATCGCGAAAACGGTTACGTGGTTCTGTTCTTCGCGTTGCTGCTGCTTGTTTGGCCGGTTTTCGCTGGACGTGCGGCGCCGCTGACTCGCGCGAACTCATAGAAAGCGTGGGATCGCGACAGAAACCAGTCCAAAGTTTCTATATTCGCTACGATATCCGGAAACAATTTCCACAACGTAAGCGTTATTAGGAGTGGTAGCGGCTGCTTACCCACGTGGTTGAACTGCGTCCAATTTGGGTGGTAGTGTAATGCCCAAGTTCTAGCCGGGAAGTACATTCCCTGCTAAGGTGTTGCTTTACAAGCGGCAACACCCCCACACGCGAAGAGAAAGCGAAATATGCCGCTCCCAGGATGGGCTTTGGCTTTAGCCGATGAAACGGGCAGGGCGGGCACCACCGAGGCCGCCTTGGCCACGGTGATCTCTTTGCCGAAACTCGATGAACGGGCCCTGGTGGCGGAAGCGCAAGCGGGCAGCCGCGCGGCTTTCGAGGAACTCGTTCGCCGCTTCGACCGCGATGTCCTGCGTCTGGCGCTGAACCTCATGAAGCGGCCGGAAGACGCCCGCGATGTCTACCAGGAAGCTTTCCTGAAGGTTTACCGGAATCTCCACCGCTTCCGGTTCGAATGCAGCTTTTACACCTGGCTCTACCGCATCGTCACCAACGTTTGCCTCGATCACCTTCGCCGTCGCCAGGCGCGCCCGGAAGATCAGGCGCCGGAAGTCAATTCCAGCCACCATGAAGAAGGCATCACAGATTTTTTTGAGCGCCAGCGGGAACACCGTCCCACACTCGATCCTGAGCGAAGGCTGTTCGGAAAAGAGATTCGCGCGCGCATCGCCGTGGCGATGGAAAGGCTTTCGCCACGAGAACGCATCGTTTTCGAGATGAAGCATTACCAGGGTCTGAAGCTTCGCGCCATCGGCGACGCTCTTGGCACTACCGAAGAGACCGTGAAAAACTCGCTGTTCCGCGCGACTCGCAAACTTCGAAGCGAATTGGGAGGATTGCGATGAGCGGCGCGGGAAAGCTCACGCGCTGCTCGGACGTCGCCCCGCTTCTCGTTTTCTACGTCTGCGATGAAGTTGACGCGCGGGAACGCGCGCAGATCGAAGCGCACCTCGCATCCTGCCCGGCTTGTGCCGCGCAGCTCCATGAGGAAGATTCACTGCACGCGGCCCTCGCCGAGTCCGTGCGGCCCGCCGACCAGCTTGATCCCTCCGGCATTCTTCTCGCGCAGTGCCGTAGCGAACTCTCCGAAACGCTGGACGACCTTGCGGCCCCGCCGATGCAGGAGCATTGGCGCCCCTTCGGCTGGATGCAGCAATGGATGGCTATGCGGCCCGTTTGGAGCGGAGCACTTCTGGTCCTATTTGGGCTCGCTCTCGGGACTCAGGTTCCGCAGTGGCTTGCCGCGAACAACGGTGTCAGTTCGAACGATCAGGCGATGAATGTTCGCCCCAGCCCGCGCTTTACCGAAGACCAGCTTTCCAAGATGGCGGTAGCGGGCATCAATTTTTCTCCTTCCAGCGATTCGAATCCCGCCACGGTGCAGGTCCAGCTAAGTGCGGAGCAACCGCTGACCCTTACCGGGAATCTGGACGACCCCGATATGTTGCGCGTTTTGACCTTAACCGTGGTAAACGGCGATCGCTCCGATGCCGGCGTGCGGCTCGATTGTCTGGAGGCACTCAAAGCGCGCGCGCAAGATTTGGAAGTGCGTCAAGCCTTGCTGACCGCCGCTCGCAAGGACCAAAATCCCGCGGTGCGTATCAAAGCCATCGAGTCCTTGCGTGACTCGGCCCTGGACGAAAGCGTGCGGGAAGCGCTGCTGGATGCGCTGGAGCACGACACAAATCCCGGCGTGCGCGTGGAAGCCGTGAATCTCCTGGTCCATTCGCTGGAAAAAGAGACGTCAAGCGCTTCCGATGCGGCGCCCGACACGGATTCCCTGCCCCCGGATCCGTCCTTCGAACGCGTCGTGCGCGCTCTGGAAGGGATGCAGCACCGCGATCCCAACCATTACGTTCGTTTGCGCAGCGCCGCGGCTTTGCGTCAGATCGGCCCGCGCGAGCTGCAGTAGCAGGAAAGAGACTCATAGCGAGAATGAGCACGCGCACCAACTTGAGAGCCATGGCAGTTACACGCTCAATTCATCTGCGAAACGCATTACTCCTGATCCTCTGCTCAGGTTTGATCCCCGCGCTCTCGATGGCCGCAAATGCCGTGGACCCTGCGCTCGCTGACTCCGCCGACAAAACCGCAGAAGCCGCCGGCGCTCGGGCATCCGCAGACCGCAGCGGCGTTCTGCAGACCACCGACGGGCTTACCTTGCGTCTCACAACAGACTTGGGCTCAGTACACATCACTTCCATTGAGCCAGGAGCGCCGCCGGTAGTGCGTTATACGGTGCACATCGAAACCGACGCCCGCGCACCGCTCTCGCAACATCTCCTGGACCACTATCTGCTGACGGCGAAATCGACAGCCTCCGGGGTAGAGATTAATGGCGGGCTTCCTGCGCTAACTGGCAGAGGCGCTGGCGGCGCGCAGTTCTGGGTTCAATTCGATATTGCGGTTCCATCGGGATACAGCGTCGAGGTCAGCACGGATGTCGGCGACATCGAGACAGAGGACATCGGTGGCACCGCAACGCTCATCACCCAGGGCGGGAACATTCGAGCGGGGCGCATTGGCGCCGGCGGCATGCGCAACGCCGCTGCGGGCCGCCCCGTCGCCAGGCTGGAGACCCAGGGCGGGCACATTCAGGTGATGAATGTCGCCGGGGATCTCAACGCCTTCACTGCGGGTGGCCACATCCACGTGGGAAACATTGCCGGTAATGCCTCGCTGCGCACCGGTGGCGGTCACATCCACGCGGGACAGATTGGCGGCCGTGCCGAGCTGGAAACGGTTGGCGGCAACATCGTTGTTGGCCATGCCGGGGCTTTTGTAAAGGTACGCACCGGCGGCGGCCAGATCGACTTCGGAGAAGTGCGCGGCTCGGTCCGCGCACAGACGGGCGGCGGCGGCATTCGTATTATGTACGTGTCGGGCCCGATGGAAGTGGAATCCAGCAGCGGCAGTATTTGTCTGACGCGGGTAGCCGGAGCCGTCCAGGCGGCGACTGCCGGTGGCACCATCACCGCGTGGATCAGTCCCGATACGCCGTCTTCCGGCGGTGCCGTGCATCTGGCAGGCCCTTCGCAGCTGGCCTCCGGAGCAGGCGACATCATTGTTTTTCTTCCGCGAAATCTTGCCGCGAACATCGATGCCACAGTGGAGACCGGCGGAGAGCGCCGCATTGAGGCGGATCCTGCTCTCGCGCTTGCCATCCAGGCTCTTGGGAGCCGCGCGGCGGGCCCCGTGCACGCCACCGGCGTATTGAACGGCGGCGGTCCCATTCTCAAGTTGCGCACCACTGCGGGAAAGATTCGCCTCGAGTTTCTGGATACGCAAACGGCCTGGCGCGACTCGCTCATCCGCGATCAACAAGCTCGCCTCGCGAGCATCGACTCGGACGGGATGCAATTCGAACGCGTGAAGGTGACTCAGCCTGCTCCAACTTTTCCCGCTTCTCCTCCTCCGGAGAACAAAGGCGATTGGCTGGATGCCTGGATGGACCGGCTGGAGATTGCCTTCACGGGAAGCGTGCGCGAGGACGCCGATGACTTCCAGAAACGCTTGATCTATTCGCCAAGGCCTTCCTATCCGGAAATTGCCAAGCATGCCGGATTGCAGGGCATCGTCAGGCTCCAGGTACGCGTCAAGAAAAATGAGACCGTCGAAGTCGAGAAGGTGCTTGAGGGCGAGCCCGCGCTCGCCGATGCCGCCATCGCCGCGGTAAACCAATGGCGCGCCAAGCCCGCTTGGGTGAATTCGAAACTGGCCGAGGTGGTTTCGATCGTGACATTTAATTTTCAGTTGCATTAACGTTGTGCACCAGCGCGTAAAGCCGCGCGAGAGTTTCGTTCGGTCCCGGGTTCTCGACAGAAAGAAGTCTTCGAAGGGGGTAGAACGTGATGCTGCGCTATACCGTGCGTTTGACCGCGTTGCTCGTCCTCATCCTTGCTGTGGCCTGGGGCGTTCCCAGCTTCGCCATCAGCAAGGAATTCAATCAATCCTATCCGCTGCAGTCCGGTGGCTCGTTCGAGCTGCAAAACGTCAACGGCGCCGTCGACGTGCAAGGCTGGGACCGCGATGAAGTCGAAATTCACGCCGTGAAGACCGCTAAGCAAAAGGAGTCCGACCTCGATCGCGTCTCCATCGAAGTAAGCGCCAGACCGCACTCCATCGCTGTCGCCACGCGTTATCCGCAAGACGAAGGCGTGGAAGTGGTCGTCGAATATACCGTGCATGTGCCGCACGGGGCGCACGTCGAGCACCTCGGCACAGTGAACGGGACGCTGCGTATCGCCGGTGTCGAGGAGATCGGCGATTTGCACAGTGTGAACGGGAGCATCGAGGTTTATGAGGGCGGCGGCGCCGTCCACGCGCGCACCACCAACGGCAATTTGCACCTCGAGCTCTCGCACATCTGCCCGGTAAACGGCGCAATCGCGGAAACCACAAACGGCTCCATACTTCTCGCGATTCCCGCGGACACGCAGGCCGATCTCGAAGCCCGCTCCATGAATGGAAATTTCTTCTCTGAGCTGCCTCTGGCCATGCAGAGCACGCAGCGTCCGCGCGAAATGCGCGGCACCTTAGGGCACGGCGGCCCGCCAATCAAGCTGCGCACGGTCAACGGCGGAATTCGCGTCGTCGCACTGCGGTCGACCATTTAGCTTTCGATGCGTCTAACACAACAGGAGGATGAGACGACAATGAACAATCGATCTTTGTTACTCGCCGGCGGACTCGGGGCGTTCAGCCTGATGCTGATCGCACTGCCCAGCCCTTCCGCCACTTCGCAAGAGCCTGAGGATTGCCCTCTTGCCCGTTTGCAGCAAAGAGTACAAGACTTGCAGGGGCGTTTGCAGGAAAAATCTGCGGGACAGGAGAATTTGTTCGCGAACCTCGCCGAAGCGCGCGCTCTTGCCGCATCGGAGGATTCGTTGTGGAAGCAGGAAGAAAAGCTGAAAGTGCTCGAGGACATGCCGGAAGTGCAGGAGTTCGCCCTTGTTTCCGGAGAGGAAGGCGCCAGTTGGCTGGGCGTGGAGACCCATGAAGTTACCAGCGAAAACGCGAAGGAACTGAAACTTCCGGCTGAACGCGGCGTCGTGCTGGGCAAGGTAATTCCGGACAGCCCCGCGGCAAAGTCCGGCCTCAAAGAGAAAGACGTGATTACGGAGATCAACGGCCAGCGCGTCGAAGGGGCCACACAGTTTCGCCGCATGCTTCGCGAAATTCCTGCGGGACGCACTGTGCAGTTCACGATCTGGCGCGACGGGCGTTCGCAAACCGTAAACGCTACGCTTGGTAAAGCGGAGGAAGGTCATCACGTGCGGATGCATGCCGCCCCCGGCACTTATTCGTTCTCCATGCCGGAGGTGATGCAAATCCCGGATATGGATTGGGGCGGAGTCTTTGCCATGCCTGGCCGCGCCCGGCTCGGCATTGACGCGGAAGACCTCAGCGGCCAGTTCGGCAATTATTTTGGCGCTCCGGAAGGCGAAGGAGTGCTCGTCCGCGACGTCAACTCCGGCTCACCGGCGGAAAAGGCTGGCTTGAAAGCGGGGGACGTCATCACCTCGCTCGATGGCGAACGCATCCGCTCAATTGGCGACCTTCGCGAAAAGCTTGCGCCGAAAGGCGATGACAAAGACAGATCGCTCAAACTGGGCGTGCTCCGCAACAAAAATCAGATGACCCTGACCGTCGAGTTGCCGGCTCCTGCCGCGAGAAACAAGCGCGTTGTGACCCACCGCACCAACATTTAACGCATTCTATCCAGCAAAGGCCCGGACCACCGGTCCGGGCCTTTTTCTTTTGGATTGATTAAAGTCGAATTTTCCGCGTCCCGCGATTCTTATTTTTTCTCCGCGCGGCCGTACTTCCGCAGCAATCGCATTGGTCGCCCTAGTGCATCCAGCATCCACGGGCGCTTTTCTTCGTGCCCTTCCACCCAATCTTCCTCGGTGGGAGAAAGCGAAAGCCGCATGAGATAGGCCGGGCCAGTGAACAGCCCCCCGCGCATGCGCATGCGAAAGGCCGCCCGCTCGGCAAGTCCCGGCGGCGCGTACCCCGCTGCCGGCAGCCACTTCTTGATTTTTGCGACAAGCTTCGCGGCCCCCTTGTCCCCTCGCACTACAGCCGCAACTTCTTCCGGGAGCCGCATATTGAGGATTCCCGCGGCGAGCCCCAACCCCACATGCAGCATGCGTTCCGCGCCGCTCTCTCTTGCCGCCACCTTGACGCGCCGCCAATCGAGGCTCCTTTGCCGCGTAACCATCGCCGCCACGTCCGCGATCCACATCAGCCGCTCCCAAAAGTGCTTTGCGCCATGAATGCAAATCAAAACCAGTTCGTCTTCGGCGCAAAGCGCTGGAACTTCGTGAGCATCAACCGGCACGCGAATCTGTCGCTGAAACAATTTTTCCAGCGGCAGCGGTCTTGGAAAATAACGAAATGTGTGTTCGGTGTGCAGTTCGACCAGCAACTTCGTGCCGCTCCTTTTGAAAAGATACTCGCCCGGGATTTTTCCCGCGTCGATCGCGCTCAGGGGCACGTCGGCATCATATCCAGCCGCAGTCATTATCTCCGTGGCGTGCCGCACGTCTTTGTGACGAACGAGCAAGTCCAGATCGACGTACTGCCTCACCGCCGGGTCACCATATGCTTGTACGGAGAGCACCGGACCTTTCACCAGGAGCGTCCCAATGCCGGCATCCGCAAGCTGCCCCACAAGCCGGAAAAGCTCTGCGGTCATACCCAGCGTGAACAAGAGTTGCGCGCGGTGCCGCTCCTGCAGCTTTTGCCGAATCTCTGGCGGTACGCGCATTTCCCCAATATCTCGCAACCGCATGGCAAGCAGGCCGACCACACCGTGCTCCTCGGCCAACGTGAACAATGCCGCCCAATCCAGCGGCTGCCGCAGTAATTCCTCCAGCCCGCGGGAATCAGCGTACGGGGAAGCACACTCGATTAACACCGACCATTCCACTGCGAGCGAGCCTGGCCCCCATGGAGGTAGTTCCGTCAGGTGCGTCTCCTTTTCGATTCTCTGAATGTGTGTTTGAAATTGTACCGCCCGCAGGGGGCCCTGGGAGAAACTTCGATTGCGGGCGTTGTTCAATCGGCGGGAACGTGAGCCGCGGGCCGGCCCTCAGCGCAGAGGCGCGCCGCGTCACCGAGGATGAGTTCACACAACGCGCCCAGACGCGCGGCATCCTGATGCGGCACGATTCGCCGGACCGGAACGCGCTCCGCCAGACGCGCCAGCAGGTCAAACTCCTCGGCCCTCTGCTTGCGATCCAGCAGCCAATTCATATAGGTGTTCTGCACCAATTCGAGCAGTGCTTCGCGCGGGCCCAATTCTTCCAGGCGTGGCGCATTCGATTGTTCTGTTCGGCCCGCAAAGAGATACACAGCGCCGAGCGGCAGCCGCTCCGCTTCGAATTTTGCCAGCACCCCGTCTAAACTAAGAAAGCGCTTTTCCCAGTTCGGCGTGAGCCTTGGCAGGGCGTCTTCGTGCCCTAGGAGTTTTTGCACCGCGTCGGGCCAAACGCAAACGCGCGGGTAGCCAGGCTCGGCCGAAAACCTTCCTCTCTCTTCCTTGAGAGCCGCCACGTCTTCGCACAGTACGGGCACTCCGCGCAACGCGAGCGCCGCCGCAGTCGTGGATTTGCCGGCCTGAGCGGCGCCGCTCAAAACGATCGCGTGGCCTCCCACATTTACGGCGCTGGCATGCAGCGGAGTAACGCGGCGACGGCGAAGGACGAATCCCAGCACCGGCCCCAGCAGATACGTCGCGAGATCTTCGAGCACCAACGGCGGCGTCCAAGTGCCCCACATTCTCGTTCCCGCTCCATCCACGACGAATCGTGTTCCATCGGTGTAAGTCAGCTCGAAGAATTCCATCGCTCCCATTGCGGTCACGATGAACGCAGGATCATTCGTAAGCGGCTCAGCGGGCACTTGGTGGTAACAAAAGGAAGGCAAACGCATTGCTTGGCCAACCCATTCGGGTTCCGCTCCAATTTCCAGCGTGACGTCTGCGCGCTCTTTAGATGCGGGTTCGGGCAGCAGCCCAGGTATGGGAGTGTTCGAAAAAAAACTTAGGCCGTAGGTTCGATACCATGGGTTCACGATGTGGAGACTAACGGACAATAAATTTCTTATCCAAGAAAACTTAACCGCCTGTGCGGCGATTTGGGCCTCTTGTAGCGTGGTCTGATTTGCCTATGTTCGGTGACCGGGCCTGGGTCATTTCGGTCAAATTACCGTAAACAAGGAGCTTGGGTGCTTGATAAGGCTTTTTCGGAGGTCGCTCGGCCGCTGGCCTCATTCAGGTCTCCCTCCCCGACTCTAACGAATCTATCCGTCTTTTTCAACGCCTTTTAACCAGTGGTGCAACGAAATGGGACGCAAGTCAACCCACAAAGAAGAACCCGAAGCGTTTCGCAAAGTCGCGCTAACTTTTTCCCAATCCACGAATTCACGCAGTGTTCCCAGCTTCTCCATTGCAACAGGAAGCGCCGGCTTCCAGCCTCTCTCGTTGGTGTAAACCTCAAACGGTTCTCTGAGCAGCGGGGTTTTCTTGCGCAACACAACCTCATTCGGCAGCACGCCCCTCATCGCCTCTCGAAGGAGTTGCTTTTCCATGCAGCCCGGTACCGGTGGCACACGCAACAGGAATCGAACCAGGCGCAGATCCAGCAAGGGGGCTCGTCTCTCGAGCGGAACACCGGTCCACGCAGCATCCGCATCCTCAAGTACGTGCGCCCAATACGGGCTGTTGAGCGAGGCATGCGCCATGGGATGCAGTGGATGTGTGGTCTTATGCCTCACCTGAAGCTCGGCCCAGCGGTCCCGCAAACTCTGCTCTTTTTCGAAATTTGGATTGAGCCACGCAGGATAGCCTTCCATTGCGCCTGTGGGGCGGATCAATCGCCTTAACCGCGTTCGAAAACCTCCGTGCAGCGGCGGAATGCGGCCGTTCTTGAGCACGTATCCGCCAAATGCTCTCGCGATAGCTTCGAATCGGCCTTGTTTAAGGAGATATACAAGATGGGGCCAGGCTTGTCCCGTCAAAACAACATCTCCGCCATCGCCGGAGAGCACCACTCGGGTGAAGGCGGAAACATGGCGGCAGAACTCCAGATCAGGAACCAAAAACGGGTCATTGCTCGGCTCCGGTAGTTCCAGGTTTTCCACATCCCAACTCGCATACGGCCTCGAAGCACCAAGAGAATGAACTTCCCATGGGATGCCCAGGTGTTGTGCCGTACGCGACGCGTAGGCGGCTTCCTCATCTTCGAAAAGAGGGCGAAGGTCGGCGGTGTACGCGCGAAGCTCCCGTATCGAACCGGCCTCTTTCGCGATACGTGCCGCATGCGCTGCGACGCTGGTCGAATCCAGCCCGCCGCTCATGAAAATGGCCACGGGGCCCGGCGGCAGCCGGTCGCGAACCGCTTGCTCTAGCAAGCCGCGAAATTGCTCGACGTACTCCCCAGGGTTCAGTTGCAGCGGTTCCTCGACCGTCAGCGCCGCGTAGGGGCGTACGCGCACATCCCCGTCGGAAAAATTGAGGAAGTGCCCTTGCGGCAGCCTTCGAACATCGCGGAACGCCGTCCGCTCCCCATCCTGGCAAAAACCCTGCAAGAGAAAATCACCGACGAATGCCGGATCGAGTGCCGCCGATACCTCCGGAGCGAAGCGCACCACTTCGAGCATATTGCTGAAAAAAAACCGCTTGCCCGCCTGCGCGTAAAAAAAGGGCCGGAGGCCCAGCAAATCGCGGACGCACCAGAGACTCTTTGCCTTCCCATCCCAAATCGCAAACGCAAAATCGCCGAGGAGTCTTTCGAAACTTGCTTCACCCCACTGCCTCCACGCATGCAGGATGAGCTCTTCGTCGGTGACCTCTGCGTGAATGGAATCGCCTTGCTGCTCGAGCCGCAGGCGAAGTTCCTCACGCCCATCCAGCCGCACGTCCCCCAGCAACCACACGCGCCCCTCGAGCGAGCAAGGTTGCTTCGCGATTTGTGGCCCTGGGCCGGTGCGCAATAAAGTGAAGCAAAATCCCGCGCCCTCCTGTGTCGAAACTTGTGTCGCGTCCGGCCCGCGAAAAGCCAGCCTCGCGGCCATCTGGTCGAGCAGGCGCGTTTCCGGTATGGCGCCATCCTCACTCACAACACCCGCAAAACCGCTCATCGCTGCTCCGGCGGAGCTGGTGAAATCTCTCCTTCAAACGCCGCGTAGTGCTGGTGCGGCGTTTCCGGCTCGTTCAGCGGCGCTCCGCCCAGTTCGACCCATGCGTGTGCTTCAAATTTTGGGCTTTGTTTTTTAATTCCGATGCGCAATTGTGACGCGATTCCCCGCCGCCGGAGCAGCCACCACAGCGCCAACGATTCCTCAAGACACGTGGGATGCCCCACGCCATGATGAACCGCGGCACGCACCATGCGCGCTGTAAGATCGGCGCTTGGTCCAGGCGAAATAGTTGTTTGATGGTCCGAAGAGGGAAGAAATTTTTGCAAAGTCCCTTGTGTCGCGCCGAATCCGCGCATCCGAAGGCTTAGAGAAATCAGCGGTAACAGAACTGCCGCGCGCAGGAAAATTCCCCGCGCCCCGGCTTCCAAGCCGCTAAACCGTCGAAGCCGTTCCCACATCAGCGGGGAAGACCTCGAGTAGCCCATTGTCCACCAGCCGGCCGAGGAGCTCGGTCAGATTCATGCGCAGTAATTCCGGCTCTACGTCGAATTCCGCGAGAAGATCCTGATAAGCGGCATCGATGTTCGGAGCGGCGGTAACCAGTTGCCACATTCTCGTACCCGTTTCATCCAGGCCGAAATACCGCTCCGTCTCGAGATTCAAGAACACGGACTCTCTGTCGAGAAATCGCACCAGCACGTGCGGCGGCACGTTGGCACGATCCATAAAGGACACCATGCAAGCAGCTCCTCTGCGGAAACCCGCGGCGCCGAATTTTTCTGCGTGGGCGGGAGGGAAGCCCTAGCTCCATTGCTCTACCGGTATTCTACCGAGGATTCGTGTCGTGCGCCACGCGAACTCCTTGTGCAAGCTCTCCTTACTTGATTGTTTTCGCGCGAAAGACAAGTTATAAGTTTCTCAGTGACTGAAGCCGCCATCGCCGTCGATTCCCTTGAGAAATCCTTCCCGCCGGCTCGCAGTGGCTGGCGCGCTTTCGTTCAGCCTTTCGAAAAACCCACGGTCGTTGCGCTCTCCGGTGTCTCCTTCGAAGTAAGAGAAGGCGAAGCTTTGGCCCTTGTTGGCGCCAATGGAGCCGGCAAGTCCACACTCCTGCGCATTCTGGCCACGCTTCTCCTCCCTTCTCGCGGTTCCGCGCGGATCGCCGGCCACGATGCCGCGCGAGAAGCCCGCGCCGTCCGCCGCAGGCTCGGCTATCACGCCGGCACCGACCACGGCTTCTATGCCCGGCTCACCGGCCGCGAGAACTTGCGCTTCTTTGGCCGCCTGAATCATCTTTCAAGCGTTGCCGCGAATCTCCGTATCGCGCAACTTGCCGAGCAATTCCAGCTTGGCGAGATGCTCGACCGCCAGGTCCGCACACTTTCCTCCGGCACCGTCCAGCGCCTCAGTCTTGCTCGCGCCTTGCTTCACCAGCCTCGCGTTCTTCTTCTCGATGAGCCTACGCGCAGCCTGGACGCCATCGCCGCCATGGATTTTCGCCGCTTCCTCAAAAAGCAGATTCTCCGGCGCGGCGATACTTCTCTCCTTTTCGCCTCGCACACCTTGCCGGAAGTGGAGTTGCTTGCGGACCGCATCGCCATCATCGACAAAGGCCGTCTCATCGCATGCGATTCGCTCAGTGCTCTCAAACATCGCACCGCTGCGGCCACACTTGAAGACGCATTTCTCCGCTTGACCGGGCGCACTCCGCATTCTTCGCAAGAGGACGCGCCCGAATGATCCGCGTGCTGCGCGAACTCTGGCTCTTCTTTTCGCGCGATCTCTCCATTGCGCGCACCTATCGCATCTCCTTCCTCCTGGAAATCGTGGAAGCGCTCTTCGGCACCGCAATGTTTTATTACGTCGGCCGCTTTGTGGACAGTCCACAGCTCCAGCAGGCGCTTCCCCAAGGCGGCAGTTATTTTGCGTTTTCCCTGGTCGGTTTCGTTTTCCTGGACTACATGAACGCTTCCCTGGACACTTTTGACCGCAGCCTCGAGGAAGCCCGCAACGCCGGCACGCTCGAACATCTTCTGGTCACGCAAACATCCCTGCCGGTGATCGTTGCCGGCTCCGCGATCTATCCCTTCGCCGCAACCACATGGCGGATCGCCGTCTACCTCGCCTGGGGCGCGCTGCTCTTCGGCTTTCCATTGCATGCCGCTAACTGGCTCACCGTGGCCGTCGTTCTGCTGGCCACGCTGCTCGCATTTTCCGGTCTGGGAATTCTTTCCGCCAGCTATCTGCTGATATTCAAGCGCGGCAATCCCGCGAAGTGGTTCATGCTCGGCCTTTCCAGCGTAGCGGGTGGCATGCTTTTTCCGGTCAGCATTCTGCCGGACTGGTTGCAAATCCTGGCGCGGCTCAATCCCGTCACCTACGCGCTTGACGCCATGCGCGCCGCGCTGCTTGCCGGCGCCGGCTTTTCCGGCATCTGGCGTCCCCTCGCGGTGTTGCTGCTGTTCGCCGCGGTCCTCTTGCCAAGCTCCATGGCCATCTTTGCCTGGGCCCTTCGCCGCACCAAAATAACAGGCACCCTCACGCATAGTTGACGTCTGGCAAAAAAGAAAAGGGCCAGCTCCGCAAACGGAGCCGGCCCAGATGAAACTGCAAGAGTCTTACCTACGATTTCTTTTTCTTCACGTTCACTTTCGTGTCGATGCCCGGAATAATCGCCTGTAGTTGTTCGACTCCCTGCTTCGCCTGCTGTCCCCAAGGACCGTTAGGGTCCAAATCAACTGCCTTCTGATAAGCTTCTAGAGTTCCTGGAGCAAGTACGAATTCCATCTTTGACCCGTTCTGCTTGCTGGTCATTTTGCTCACGAGTGATGCGCCAAGCAGATACCATGCCTGCGCATTTTTCGGATCGAGATCGACGGACTTCTGCAGCGGCGCTACTGCGTCCGGCAAACGATTTGCGTTGTACAAAGTAATTCCAAAATTCCGCCACGCTTGCGCCGCGTTTGTCGGATCCATTTCCGCGCTCTTCTGATACGCGGCCGTCGCCTCCTCGATTTTCCCCGCCCGTCCATAAATGCCGCCGAGATTGTTGTAGTAGGCCGCCAGGGGTTTCAGCGCGATGGCTTGTTGATAGGCGGCGATGGCGTCGTCCGTGCGGCCAGCACCCTCGTATGCATCAGCGAGGCGCGCATAAATCAGCTGCAAGTTGGGATCTTTTTCGGGCGCTGCCGTCTTCGCGCCTTCCAATTCCGTAACTGCCTTGCCGGACAAGTCGCTGATCTGTTGCTTCACCGTGTCACGCTGGTCCGGCGCTGCTTTCGCCAGGTCGAGTTTCGCTTGTTTGACCTGGTCCAGCAGCGCCACTCCCGCGTCAAAATGCGCTTTCATGCCTTGGAACTTTTGCTTTTCTTCTTCCTGCTTTTTCTGCTGCTCGGCGACCTGCGCGCCAGCCTTGGCTTGCTCTTCCTTGAAGTTGATATTTACTTTCGCCGTGTCTCCGCCGGATTGTACGCGAACCTTGACCACAAATGGCTGGTTGGGTGGCGGCAGTATGATATTTACGTCATAGATCCCCGACCTCAGTCCTCGGATGATGAAAGCCCCATCCTTGTCCGTCTTGGTTTCCGATTTCACACCCTGGTCGCTTACGCTCTGAATCGCCAGGTTCACCCACGGCTTCGCTTCCACATCCAGGATTTGGCCGCTGATTGTGCCGTCATACTGCGCCGCCCCGCGCGGCGCAAGGGAACAAACCAGCACAGCAGCTATCACCGCAGCCAGCGCCCACGACTTTCCAAATGTCCTCATGCTCGATTCTCCTGTCGACCGCTTGGCGGTCACAAACCCACACTGACCGCTCCGCGGTCACGCCTCGTTTATCACAAGGCTGTCTCTGCCCGGCATCTCCGGACGATGCGTGCCCTATTATCTCTAATCTGGGCCGGATTCCAAGCTCAGCTCTGCGCCGCAGCCGCTCGTCGATAAGGAATCGGGTCCGGCACTCCAGCTTCCGCGAACGCCCGCAAACGTAGCAGGCAACTATCGCACGTTCCGCAAGCCATATCCTCACTCTGGTAGCACGACCACGTCAGTTGCAGCGGCGCGCCTAGCTCCAATCCCCGACGGATGATCTCGCTCTTTTTCAGCGTGATCACCGGCGTCACCATTTCGATCTGTGTCTCCGGCCGTGTTCCCACACGAATCAACTCCTGAAACACTTGGTAGTATTCCGGTCGGCAATCGGGATACCCGGAGCTGTCTTCCGCCACCGCGCCAATGTAAATCGCTCCCGCCCCGATCGCTTCCGCCCAACTCACGGCCACCGAAAGAAAATGCGCGTTGCGAAACGGAACATACGTCACGGGTATCGCGCTCCCGTGCGGCCCCGCCGCGCCCAGCCCGTTTTCCGGCACGGCGATTCTCGCGTCTGTCAGCGCCGATCCGCCAATCGCGCGAAAATGGTCGAGTTGCACCACCAACCGTTCCTGCACGCCGTAATGCTCCGCAATCGCTTCAAACGCCCGTCTCTCTCTCGACTGCGTCCGCTGGCCATATCCCGCGTGGAGCAAAGCGATGTTCCCTGCCCCATGACGCTCCCGCGCCACGGCCGCGCAAACGCACGAATCCATCCCCCCGCTCAACAACACCACCGCTTTCGTTATTGGAAGTCCCTTTTGCATCGCTGCCTAGTATAACTCGACATACTTTCCATCGCTCTTACGGCTCCGCGTCGGATAGGCCTTATCCAGTAGCTATATCACGAACCAAATTCAAAAAATCAATGCTTCCGACTAGATAAGTTAATTAAATCAATTTTTCTATTGACTTTCTTCATGCGGCCTCCTACAATTCTCGTGTTTGAGGATTCCTGTATGGATATTTCCAAAGCCCTCTGCCCCGATTGCCGCGAACCCCTGGGCGTGACCCGCCTCGCCTGCCCCGAGTGCAAGCTCGCCCTGGAAGGCGAATTCGAAGTCTCTCCCCTAGGAAAACTCAGCCCCGACGATCAAGCCTTTGTCATCGCTTTCATTCGCCATCACGGCTCGCTGAAAAAGATGGAAAGCATCTTCGGCATCAGCTATCCCACGGTCAAAAACCGTCTCAATGCCATTGCCGCCGCTCTGGACAAGACTTTTGAGAACCCTTCGCCGAATCTCTATGTCCTCGAGCAGTTGTCCCGCGGAGAACTCACGGTTGAAGAAGCCCTGGAAAAACTCAGCTAACGAAAGTGAAAGGAGACACCATGTCGGAAGAGAGAAAAAAAGTGCTGGAGATGCTTGCCGCGGGAAAGATCAGCGCCGAGGAAGCGGAAAAGCTCCTCGATAAACTCGCCGCCGCCGCTTCAAGCCAAACCGCGGGGACGGAATCGTCTGCTGGTACGGCGGCGCCGCCAGCGGGCAAACCAAAATATTTGCGCATCGTTGTCGATCATCCCGGCCGCGAACAAGTCAACATGCGCGTGCCCCTGTCTTTGGTCGGTTCGGGCCGCAGGCTGTTTGCCGTGATGCCCCAGCGAGTCAGCGCCCGTCTGGCCGAATACGGGATCGACGCTGGCGTCTTCTCCTCGATGAAAATCGAGGATTTAGACGAAGCGCTGCATGAACTCAATGTCGATGTCGATCGCGCAGATGGGAAAAAAGTCCGGATCTATTGCGAGTAATTCCTGGGAGCTCTCAAACGCCGCGCGTGGCGGGATCCCAGACGAATTTGTGCAACTGCAGCCCCAGCCGCACCGGCAGACCGTCTGCCAGCATCCACTCCACTAGCAGGCGTGGTTCGAGCCCCGGCCACGTTTTTTGCGGGTCCTCGAACACCGGCGAAAACAAAACCTGCCGCACGCGCCCTGCAAGCTCGTGCTTCACAGTGAACTCCCGCGCAAACTCATAATCCCGCCGCGTTGAGATCACAAATTTCACTTCGTCATTCTCTGACAGCGCCTCGAGGTTGCTCATATCGAAGGTGTCCGCCTCGCCCGAGTCCGGACATTTCACGTCCACAATCTTGATTACTTCTTGCGGCAGCCGCCCGATGAATCGCTCGCCGCTCGTTTCGATCATCACCGTATATCCCGCGATGAGCAGCCCTTCCGCCAGCGGATACACATCCTCCTGCAGAAGCGGCTCTCCACCCGTCAATTCGACCAGAGGCGCGTTCGTCTGTGAGCCATGCGCGCCCGCAGTGCGTCCAGCCAACTCATCCACGCGCGCCAGCACTTCATCAAGCTCCATCTTCTTTCCACCATGAAATGCATACGCCGTGTCGCACCACGTGCAACGCAAGTTGCAGCCCGTCAGCCGCACGAAAATGCACGGCAACCCCGCGCGGGTGCCCTCGCCTTGAATCGATTTGAATATTTCCGTTATAAACATGACTTTCGCATCAAACTGCTTCCTGCTTTACCCTAGGCGGAAGAATCCACCGCCTTGCCCACGCCATCCCGCCCTTAGGCGTCTAGTGTTCCCTGGAATCCGCCTTGCCCCCGGTACGCCGGCTCAGGCCCCAGATCGCCCCGAAAAACACCGCCACCGCCACAATCAGCCTTGGATATCCCGGCGCAAACCCCATGTACCGCAGCACCAAAATATAACCGAGCGCCACCATCATCACCGGAATCATAATGATAAGAAAGGATCGGTTCATCGCATCACCTGTATCCGGATCGCTCTAACCGCCCGGCCGGTACTGTGCCCTGCTGGTCTCCGTCTCCCACAAAATTACATCCGTAATGTGCGCACCCGGCGGCAAATTCTTCAACTGCCCCGCCACCTCGTCGTAAAAATACTTCGCCACATTTTCCGCCGATGGATTCACGCTCTTGAACGGCTCCAGATCATTCATGAATTGGTGATCCAGCCGCCCCATAATCTCGCGCACCACACGCTTCAATTCCGTGAAATCCACAAGCAGCCCGATCGCATCGAGTTGCGGCCCTTCCAGTGTCACCCGCACGCGGTAGTTGTGCCCATGCACGTTCTCGCACTTGCCCCTATATCCTCGGAGCGCGTGCCCCGACGAAAACGTCTCTTCTACGCTGACTTGGAACATTTCTCTCCGAAATTCGCCGCAGTGCCGGGCCTTAGCCCGGAGTTTCGTCTTTTCTTTATTTCCTTACGTCGTTACATGATTACTTCTTTATTTCAAAAATCTCTCCACCTTTTCAAACTCACTCGTCACTCCATACTCCGGCAGCGACTCCAGAAAAATTTTACCATAGGGCATCCGCCGGATGCGGGTATCGAGCAGCGCCAGCACGCCGCGGTCCGTCTTCGTTCGAATCAGCCGCCCAAACCCCTGCTTCAGCGCCAACACCGCCTGGGGCACTTGAAATTCCGCAAACGGATTTCGCCCGTCGTCCTGCAGCGCACGCACGCGCGCCGCCACGATCGGATCGCTCGGCACCGCAAACGGCAGCCGGTCCACGATCACGCAGGAAAGCTGCTCCCCCGGCACGTCCACTCCCTGCCAGAAACTCGACGTCGCAAACAGCACCGCCGCCGGCGTGTTCTTAAAGCGCTCCAGCAGCACCGACCGCGGCGCGGTTCCCTGCAACATCAAGGGAAACGACACGCGCGTGCGCACTCGTTCGAACAAATCATTCATCTGCGAGTAGCTCGTGAACAGGCAAAACGCGCGACCCTGGCTCAGTTCCAGCAGCCGCACGATTTCATCCGCCGCCTTCGCGGAAAACCCCGCATCGCGCACATCGGGCATTTTAATCGGCAAATACAGCAGCGCCTGCTCCGGATAATCAAACTCCGGCGGCAGCGCCCGCTCCTTGGCGTGATCCAGCCCCAGCCGCTGCCGTATGTATTCGAATCGTCCGCCGACCGTCAGCGTCGCCGAAGTTAGGATCACCGTGTCAAATTGTTCGAATAGCCGCTCGCGCAGTATTTGGCTCACGTCGATCGGCGTGGCCGCCAAAAAAATGCCCTTGTTCCGCCGTTCATACCAGTAGACGTAATTCTTCTCGTTCGACTCAAATAGAAATCCCAGTTCCTGCCGCAATTCGAAGCTCCGCCGCGCAATCCGCAACAGTTCCTCTGGTTTCTGTATGAGCGCCGCAAACTCCGTCTCCAGCCCTTTTAACGCCGTGGCCAGTGCATCGTAAGCCTCGCGGTTCTGCTCGAGAAATGCCTCTCTCTCATTCCGCGCAAACGGAAACCGTCCGTCCCTCGGCGGGAACGTCTCAAAAAACGTCCGGCTGCGCTCGCGAATCCTCTGTGTGCGTTTCAAAAGCGAAGGCGAACCCAGGTGCAGCAGCCGGAGCGTCTGGTCCGCATCGCGCGCCAGCTCCTCGAACCGGAAATTCGAAATCTGCCTCCCGAAATAATCGCTGGCCACATCCTCCATCTCGTGCGCTTCGTCGAACACCACCGCCGAATACTCCGGCAGGATGCTTCCAAAATCGTCCTGCTTCAGCGCCAGGTCCGCGAAAAACAAGTGATGGTTCACGATGATCAGATCCGCTTCTCTTGCGCGTTGGTGCATCCCCGTCACGAAGCACGGGTTGAACGACGGACATTTCTGCCCCGTGCACGTGTCGCGCCGCGCGTCCAGCCGCGTCCACAAGTCGGAATCGTCCGGCAGAAACGTCAGCTCGCTGCGGTCTCCCGTCTCCGTCAGCTTCGACCACTGCTTGATCTGCTGGAACGCATCGACCTCTTCGAATCCCTTCAGCAGCCCTTGATCCGCCATCTGTTCCATCTTCGCAACGCACAAAAAATTCGCGCGCCCCTTCATCACCGCGACCTTCAAATTCGGCGCAAAGTGCTTCTGCAAAAACGGCACATCCTTCTGGTACAACTGCTCCTGCAGCGACTTCGTCGCCGTCGAAATCACCACTCGCCTTCCGCTGCAAATCGCCGGAAGCAAGTACGCCAGTGTCTTGCCCGTCCCCGTGCCCGCCTCCACGATCGCGTGGTGATGCGTTTCGAACGCATCGTGCACCATCTCCGCCATTTCCAGTTGCCCGCGCCGGTGCTCGTACCCGCCGATCATGCACTTTTCCAGAAATCCTCCCGGCCCAAAGACCTCGCGCATCGAAGGAGCCGCTTGAACAACCCCTTTCTCCTCTGCCTCCTTCTCGCGCAGGCCTCGCCCATCAGGCGCGGCATCCTGTTCGGCAGGAAGGAACGGCTCCTCGGCCCCACTAAAGGCGCCCGGCTCACCACTCGCCACAGGATTTGCAACCGCTTTGGTCACTCGTCTTGCCACACCCATCACCCTGGCCTTCCGCATTTCCACCCGGCGGACTCACGCACTCCACGCCACAATTCCCACTTTTCGAGTTAACGATAGCACACCCAGCCAGATGTCCCTGGTCGCCACGCAGCATCCGGCCCGCTTGGCTCTGTGTGCTATCAGTCGGTTAGCACTTGAACACTCCCCGCCTTTTTCCGGCTCCACTCGCGCCTTTTCGGGCGGTACATTTAATTCAGGAACTACCATCGTTTCCCGTGCGGGTTCGACATCGCACATCACTTTGACGTGGGGTTTACATGAGCCGCAAAAAACTTTCCCTCTTTGCTCTGGTACTGAGTGTTTCAGTACTAAGCTCCTGCAGCGGCCTTTCCGACGCTCCCGGCGGCGGCGGCACCGGCGGCGGCGGCAGCGGTAACTCCGGGGTTGCCAACCTTACCATCACAATGATCTCGGAAGCTCAATCCTCGCAGGCCAGCTTTACGATCCTCGCGTTTTCCGCCCAGATCACCAGTCTTACCCTCAACGTAGCCGGCGGCAACGCCATGCCTCTGACTTTGTCTCCCAGCCCCTATCCCGTGGATTTCAATCGCCTGACAACGGACACGGCTCTCTTTGGCACATTCTCGGTTCCCGCGGATACAACCTTTGGCAGCATGACCATGGCCCTCTCGAATATCACCCTTACGATTGCCAATAATGGCGCGACTGCGATCGGTACTTGTGCCGCCGGCGCGGTTTGTGAATTCACCTTCGCGCCCCAGAATGCCACCATCGCCGCAAGTGAGTTCTCCGCCAAATACACGTCTGGAAGCAACAATACTATCTATTTCTCCGTGCGTCCGGACAATATCGTCACCCTGACTAACGCAAACCTGGTCGTCGATTTTACGCAGACTAACTTCGTTCCTTCTCTGCTCCTCCCCAGGGTGGGCGCGGCCCCGAATACCATCGACACCCTGGAAGATTTCACCGGTGTCGTCGCTGCCGTCTCCGCCACTTCCATCTCCGTCGTTTCCGGCAACAAAGTGGGGATCACCGCCACCCTCGCCGGGACCACCGCTTTCGATGATCAAACTTCTTGCAACGCCGTGACCGCCAGCATTGCCAATTGCGTGAAAGTGGGCAGTATTGTGAGTCTCGACGGTTCCGTGAGCGCCACCGGCGTCCTGACCGCCTCGGAAATCGACCTAATCGACCCAGCTACAGTGGATGCCATCGAAGGCACCATCTTCGCGACCTCTCCTGGCAATTTCGCTCTGGTTGTTACGGATAAACAAGAAGCTACCAATGGCCTGGCCGGCGTGGCCCAAGCCAACATCGGAGACATTTTCACTGTCAACGGTCTGGCTACCGCCCTTTTCTCTGTCGACACAAAAACCCTCACCACCGCAACACCCATCGTTCCCATCAATCTTTTCCAGGGAACCGGGGGCATTCTTAACGGCCAGACCGTGCGCCTTCACGTCACCGCTGCCAGCGGCTCTGCGTCCAGCAACAACCAGACTCTGACCGCTTCCACCGTGCAACTCCGTTTTTCTCGCTTTACAGGCTTTACGAGTCCGCCGGCAGGAAGCCTCCTCAATATCACGTCCATAGGCCCGTTCTTTCAACTCCAGCCTTCCACACAAGCTGTTGCACAGACCTATTCGCCCCAGACCGTCGTCGACAAAATCACCGCTCTCAGCACCATCGGCGGCCCGGGCACGTCACCCCTATTTTCCTTTCGTGGCCTTATGCTCAACTCATCGACTCGTTTCTACCTTACCAAAGCCCGCGATCAGTAAAAACTTACCGCCTCCGCAAAACGAAACGGGCCGGCTCGACTACTCGAACCGGCCCGTTTCATTTTCCCTTCAACTCTGCAATCCGTTCTTCGATCAGGCTGGCTGTACGCCCCCAATCGTCGTGTTCGGAGGCAGCGGCGACGCCATCGGCGCCGACGGCACGTTGGGCGCAATCACCGGCTGAAATCTGCGGTAAATCGCCAGCGAAATCGCTCCCATCCCCCATAGCAGCACGGCGAGCCTCGTCCAGAAAGTCACATGAGGAATCGTCGTAATCACCCTCACCAGAATCACTCCCACGACCATCCTGCCAATCAACGGCCAGATCTCACTGGCCTTCCCCATTAGCCATTGCCCCACCACCGCGCCCACCACAATCTCCGCGCCGATCAGCATCAGCACCCACAGAAACAAGCTGGAGATTCCCACAATCAGCCCAACCACCGTGATGCACGCAATGAGCGCCGCAATCGGCACTCCAAACAAAACCAGCACTCCAAGACCCGCCGAAGCTCCAATCTGCTCTCCCGCCCGCACCGTATCCTGCGCAAATCTTGGGAGCAGCAGGAAAACCACCAGCCCAAATACTACGAAGGCCGCCGTCCAAATGACCCGCCACACATAGTAGTTGCTGCCCCTGTATTCCGCCTTGCGTTCCATCTTCTTATATTCCACCGGGAAGGCCAGCTTGGCATGCTGCGAGACTTCAGCCTCATTGTGTCCTTCAAATCTCACCCGCCCACCGATCTCCGCTGTCGGTCCAATCGCCAGCGAGTCGCCCTTGGCTCGGACTTCCCCCCCAATCTTCCCCGCCAGGCTGCCATGTTCGAAAAAGAGCAGTGCGTCGCGTCCGACGCTCCCCTCCATTCCGATACTTTGCGCAAAGTTGGTCAGGCTTCCTCCAATCTTTGCCGTCGGATCGATCGTAAACGTCTCCTCAAACGTCATCACATTCTTCCCGATCGTGCCGGCGATGATCATGTTGTTGTTGGCTCCGCGCAAATTTCCATCCACCGTGCCGCCAATTCGCGCGCTTTGCGAAAACGTGATCACGTCGCCCGTCACATGACCATTGATCTCCAGCGATTTGCAGAAGGTGATAACGTCCCCGTCCACCGTGCCGTCAATTCTCACGCGCTCGCCAGTCAGATAAATGTCTCCCTTGATGGTTTCGTCCTCTCTTACCCCCACGGATGGCCCGTTGCGAAATTCCGTCGCCGATGCCGGCGCAGGACCCGCCACCGCCGCGCAGAATCCCGCCAGCACCAGCGCCAATGCCGAACCCCGCCGGATGCGCCGCCGGAAAAACGCCGCGGCAAATCCTCCCACGATCAGCAGCGCCAGCACCTCGATCAACGTAATCATGGATTGCCATCCTTTGTAGAAGGCGCCTTGAAATATCAGCAGCCCGAGCAGATTTGAGCCCCCGAAACCTGCTTGTTCCAATTGCCGCTGCCAGGGTTCGATGTATCCCGTGTACAAAGCGTAGGCGCCCGTTGCCGCCAGGCCTACCACTACGCCCCAAATCCATTGCATGGAGCGACGTGCACTCTCTTGCAGCTGCGCCAGCCGTGCCGGCAGTGGCTCATCCGCTTCGAGCATCGCGCGCGTCAGCAGTCGCGATTCGCGCTCCAGCGCGCGCAGCAGCGTGCGGCACTCCGTGCATTCCTGCGCGTGCGCCGATACTTCCTGCGCTCGTGCCCGGTCGACCTGCCGCTCGATGTACAGCAGGCAAGTCATCTCGTCCAGGTGTTGCGTGTTCCGTTCCTCTATTTCGCTCAATGGGCCCCTCCTGCCGCCAGCGTGCTGCCTTCCAGCGCTTGACGCAGTTCATGCCGCGCGCGCAGCAGCACCACGCCTACAAAGGCGCGCCGCACACCCAGCTCGTCGGCAATTTCGTCGTAACTCATGTCCGAGTAATAGCGCATCACCAGCGCCATGCGCGCCCGCGCCCCTAGTTTTGCCAGCGCTTTGCGCACCTCTTCGCTGCTTCGCTGCTCGATCAGTTTTTCCAGTTGGCTGGGGTCCGGATGCTCCAGCGGCACACTCTCCACATCTTCCGTCTCTTTATCCTGCCGCACTTTGCGGCGCCGCAGCATATCCCAGCAATGGTTCGCCGCCACCTTGTAAAGCCATGCCGTGAACGACCGGCTCGGGTCGTACTGTCCCAGCTTGCCCTTCAGCTTCATGAAGATTTCCATCGTGGCGTCTTCGGCATCTTCCCGCGTCGGCATGGCTCTCCGGCAAAACCGGAATATAGCCGGCGCGTAGTCGTGAAATAGCTGCCCCCAGGCCTCGGCATCCCCTGCCCGGGCCCGGCCGATCGCCTCCGTGGGTTCCTTTATTCCCGGCGCACTCATCCGGCCTGGTCTCAGCGTATCCATAGGCTAGTACGCACCCGGCTGGTCAAATATTACACATTGCAAAGCAGCCAGGCCGCCGCCAGGCTCGCGTTCCGACCGGCTCGTTTGCCCAGCACTCTATCAGAAATGCGCCGTAGAACCAGCACACACCCAAATGGCCCGCCCCGGCAGTTTCGCCATTCCTAATTCAAGCGCACCTGTGTAGGCCCGGAAGGTCGTCCGCTAAGGACCAACCCCGCCGTGGGAGCCGATCCGGTTGCCGACGATTCGGCCAGAATGTGACAATCGCGAATCCACCTCGCATCACGCGGTGGTGGTCGAACAGTGTGATATAAGCATTTCAAGCGGCTCGAACGTCATGGGCTGGCAGCCTTCCTTAGACACTTGGAGCCTCGCGATGAAACTCGTCTCGCTTTTACTGGTGCTTTTTGCGGGCGTCCATTCATGCTCAGCCCAGTCGAATTCAGCAGTCCTAATGCCAGGCCTAGGCCAACATCAACACACGATCTCCACTAAGAACTCTGAGGCGCAGCGATTCTTCGATCAGGGACTGACACTGGTCTTCGCTTTCAACCACGAAGAAGCTGCTCGCGCGTTCCGCTGGGCTGCGCAGTTGGATCCTCAGTCGGCCATGGCGTTTTGGGGCATCGCATTAGCATTGGGTCCGTGCATCAATCTTGATATCGATCCCCCTCACGAAAGGGCAGCCTACGAAGCTGCCCAGAAGGCATTGTCGCTCACGCCGGGCGCCACGGAAAGGGAGCGCGCTTACATTCAAGCCCTGGCTAAACGCTACTCCTCTGACCCCAGCGCCGACTTGAGGAAGCTCGACGCGGAGTACGCCAAGGCCATGCGAGAACTGTCCGTACATTATCCGGACGATCTCGATGCGGCCACGCTCTACGCGGAGAGCCTGATGGATTTGCATCCGTGGAAACTTTGGAGCCTGGATGGGCGTCCGACCGAAGGCACGGAGGAGATTCTGGCGGTGCTGGAGTCGGTGTTGCGGCGCGATCCTAACCACATTGGTGCGAACCACTACTACGTGCATGCAACGGAAGCATCGCGGCATCCCGAGGGGGGATTGGCGAGCGCGAAGCGGTTGGAGACGCTGGCGCCGGGAGCGGGTCACCTGGTTCACATGCCCGCGCATACATACATGCGTGTGGGAGATTACGCCGGGGCGGCGCGCAGCAATGCGGAGGCGGCAGAGGTTGACCGTGGTTATCTGCGGGAGAGCGGAACGACCGGGAGCATGTACGACGTGATGTATTACTGCCACAACCTTCACTTCCTTGCAGCCAGCTACAGCATGGGAGGCGATTTCGCGCACGCAAAGCAGGCTGCCGATGATTTGGTTGCTCACGTCGCTCCGATGCTCCACGACATGCCTATAGCCGAGGTTTATGCGCCGTATCCAATCTTCGTACTCGTGCGCTTCCATCATTGGGAAGAAATCCTGAAGTTGCCTCCACCTGACGCCGGTCTCGCGATGACGACGGCGTTCTGGCATTTCGCCCGCGGATCTGCATTTGCCGCAAAGGGCGAAATCACGAGGGCACAAGCTGAACGAACAATTCTCGAAACTGCGCGTAAACAAACGCCCGCCGATTTGGAGTTCAGCTTCTTTTTCAACAAGGCCCGGGCGTTTCTGGACCTCGCCGAAAATGTCTTGGATGCTCGGATTGCGGGTGCAAAGGGGGACAATGAGAGTGCAATCAAGTACTGGAAGCAGGCCGTACAAATCGAGGACGGACTTAATTACGGTGAGCCACCCGAATGGTTCTATCCCGTTCGGGAATCATTTGGCGGGGCATTGCTGCTGAACGGCCAGGCGGAGCCGGCCGAAGCTGTATTTCGTGCCGATCTCGAACAGTATCCTCGAAATCCGAGGTCGCTGTTTGGCCTACTCAGAGCTTTGGAAGCGCAGAAGAAGAGTGCCAACGTGGAAGAGGTTCGAAAAGAATTTGAGGCCGCCTGGAAAAACGCGGACGTGCCCCTTGAACTCGGAGATCTGTAAGCTATCGTTCTCTGGCCACGCCCGAATCGCGGGCAACTCTGACGTAACGCGATAAAGGGTTGCCGACAACTCGCCCTGAACCTCATTCTTTACGCTTCCCAGAACCCTGTTGCGCAGGTATCGTAGCTCGGGCCGCGCTCTTCTCGGAAGGAGGATGGGATGCCTTTTCTAAGACGCCAACTGCTTCGAACTCTGTCATTTGCTTTCGGGTCGAGCTTCATCTGGAGCCGGAACCAACTCGGCATCGCTGCGCAGACAGCCATGCAGCCAAAGCTCTCCTCTCCCCCTGCGGGGGCCGCTGTTCGTGATGGGATCGCTGGAGGAACGGAAATGGAAAAAGTGACCGGAATCGGAGGATTCTTCTTTCGAGCCAAAGATCCGAAAGCGTTAGCGCTTTGGTACCAGCAGCACCTGGGGATTCTAACGATACCAACGTCCGACGGGGAAACCGCGTGGCAGCAAGAGGCAGGATCAACCGCTTTCACTCCCTTCCCTGAGACGAGCAAATATTTCGGCGATGCCCAGAAGGTTTGGATGCTGAACTTTCGAGTGCGGGATCTCGACAAAATGGCGGCCCAGCTCCAAGCTGCGGGAATCGAGGTGAAGATTGACCCGGAGTCTTATCCCTACGGCCGGTTCGCCCGCCTGCATGACCCCGAGGGGAATCCGATCGAATTGTGGCAACCTGCAAAGCCAGCCGCCCCGCGGTAGCTTGCTAAACAGTTCAGCACTGTTTCTAGATTTCTCCTGGGTTACAGGCAAACCGGAAGTAATGCCTCCGGGTTGACGGATTGCTCGCGCCAGCAGTGAGCGATCAATCGCGGGGGAGAGATGCCGACTTCCCAATACTGGTCGCCCGCTGCCGGTCTGGATTACTTCCGGTTTGCCGACCATCCACCCATAATTTTCTGGTCGAACGTTGCGCTTCTACACTACTTTCTCCTTGACAGGCCCTGAATGCAGACTTAGTTTCATAAGTAGGTTAGGATACTCGCATGCCCGAACGCGCGCAGATTCTCCCCGGCACTCTCGATCTGCTCATTCTGAAAGCGGTCTCTCTGGGCCCGCTCTACGGCTACGGCATTCTGCTGCGCATCGAACAGATTTCACACGGAGCGCTGCTGATCGAACAGGGCGCGCTTTACCCAGCGCTGTTTCGGCTTGTGCGGCAGGGATTGTTGAAGGCTCATTGGGACACGTCGGAGAACAATCGACGCACCAAGTTCTACGAGCTGACAACCGCCGGGCGGAAGCGTTTGCGCCAGCAGGAGGACGGCTGGAACCGACTGGTCGCCGCAATTGGCTCAGCGCTTAAAGCGCAGCCGGAGGAAACATGAGGGTCATCGCCTCGCTCCGTTCGGTGGTTTCGGCGCTGTTCCGCCGTTCCGTGGTTGAGAACGAGGTAGAAGAGGAACTCCGTGCGCACATCCAGGATCGCGCCAATGACCTGGAGCGCTCGGGCGTTCCGCGTGCAGAGGCCGAGCGACGCGCCCGGCTCGAGTTCGGCGGCTATCAGAAGTTCAAGGAAGAAATTCGCGAAGCGCAGGGCACCCATTTCCTTGAAACCTTGATTCAAGACCTGCGCTACGCCCTGCGCACGTTGCGCAAGTCTCCGGGCTTCACCGCCGTCGCTGTGTTGACTTTGGCCCTCGGCATCGGCGCCAACACGGCGATTTTCAGTTTTGTGGATGCCGTCTTGCTCAAGCCTCTCCCCTATCCGCATCCCGAGCGAATCGTCAGCATGTGGGAAAAGGCACCAGAATTCGATTACAACCCCATTTCCACTCTGAACTTCCTCGATTGGGAGCGACAGAATCGCTGTTTTCAATTTCTCTCAGCCATCGTCAGGGACACGGTTACCTTGACCGGCTCGGACAGCCCCGAGGAGCTTAATGTTCACAGAGTCTCGGCATCGTATTTCAAGGTGCTTGGTGTGGACGCGACGCTGGGACGCACCTTTGCCGAAAGCGAAGGCGAGGTTGGCAACGATCGGGAAGTAGTGCTCGCGAACCGCATTTGGCGGAGCCGCTTTGGCGGCGCCCCCAACGTTATCGGCCGCAGCATCACGTTGGATGCAAAAAATTACACGATCATCGGCGTGCTTCCGGCGAACAGCGAGTTTGACCGGGCCTGGGCCGTAATGTGGCTGCCTCTGGCTTTCACACCCGCGAACATGACACGCAATTATCACTGGCTATATGCCATTGCCCGCCTCGACCCCGGCGTCACGCTGAAGCAGGCCCGCGACCAAATGGACACGATTGGAGCGCGCATTGCCGCCCTGTACCCGGATTCGAACAAGGGTGTGGGCGTAACGGTGGATCCTTATATCGATCAGGTGGTTCAGCCGGAGCTGCGCCGCTCGCTTTGGGTGCTGCTCGCAGCGGTAGGAGCGGTGCTGCTGATCGGGTGCGCCAATGTCGCCAATCTTACCCTGGCGCGGGGTACCGAGCGACAACACGAGATGGCTATTCGTTCCGCATTGGGGGCGCGCCGTTTCCGCCTGATCCGGCAGTTGCTTACGGAAAGCACATTTCTGGGAATCCTTGGTGGGGTGGCGGGCCTGGCGCTGGGCAATGCATTCATGCACGGAATGAAAGTGTGGTTGCCGCCTAACATGCTGCCACCGCAAGCAAACGTCCGCATGGACTACGGCGTATTGCTTTTCACGATGATCATCGGAATCCTCACGGGAATCCTTTTCGCCCTGGCCCCAGCGCTCAGCGGCACGCAGCCCGATCTTGCCAGATCGCTGAAGGAGGGTGGGCGAAACACTGCCGGACTCACGCCGCATCGGATGCGGACAGCCCTGGTGGTTGCCGAAGTGGCACTCTCGTTTGTATTGCTCGCGGGCGCCAGCCTGCTGATCCGAAGCTTCAACAGGCTTGCCAGCCTCGATGCGGGCGTGGATACAACCAACGTTCTTGCGATGGATCTTCCAACGCCGCTGACAGAGTTCACGAACAGCACGACACTGACGAACTATCTCAGGGAATTGACCGAGAAGGTCAGAAGCGTGCCTGGAGTGCGGGACGTCGCCATCACTGATAAGCCGCCGATGGAAGGCTTTGCGAACGGCGCGCTCTTCCTGATCGAGGGGCGGGACTATCTTCCCTACCCCCAGCGCCCTGGCTGTGGGTTCAAGGTGGTAGGGCCGTCGTATTTTTACACGGTTGGCATGAGATTGTTGAAGGGGCGCAGCCTTAACGAGGGCGATGTTGCCGATGCCGCACCTGTTACCGTGATCAATGAAACTATGGCGAAGACTTACTTCAAAGGCGAAGATCCCATCGGTAAGCGCATCTTGATTCGGCAGCTCGTGTTCGGGAAGGCTGAACGCGGCCCGGACATCCCTTGGCAGATCGTGGGAGTGGTAAAGGACGAGAAAGTCGGCGGGAAAGTCTTTAGTCTCGGCGAGGACATTCCGGTCGTCTACGTCACGTTCTATCAAAGTCCCGGCATTCGCAATAGCCTGGTAATTCGTGCCGCCATGAATCCGTTGCTCTTAAGCGAATCGATCGAACAAACAATCTGGAAAGTGAACAATAACCAGGCTGTGGCGAACATTGAAACCTTGGAAGAAATCAAGTCACAATCGGTAGCGCCAGCCCGGCTTCGCACTGCGCTGTTGGCCATCTTCGCTGGCATCGCGCTTTTGCTGGCTGCCGTCGGGATCTACGTCGTTGTCTCCTATTCCGTGGCGCAAAGAGTGCATGAGATGGCCATTCGCCTGGCCCTTGGCGCGTCGCCGGGCGGTCTGCTGAAGCTTGTGATCGGAAAAGCGATGCTCATGGTCCTGGCTGGACTCGCTCTCGGAGGGGGCGCGGCACTCGCGCTCACGCGCGTACTGGCGAGCTTGCTCTACGATACAAGCCCGACGGATCGGGTGACGTGGGTCGCCGCCGGCGCGTTGCTCGCAGCGGTGGCGCTCTTGGCCTGCTACATCCCAGCCCGCCGCGCCATGCGCGTCGATCCCATGGTCGCTCTGAGAAACGAATAGCCATTCGCAGACCGCGCGCAACTCTTCCTCGGAACAATCTTGCGCAAACATCTGGGGATTTGGTGACATGCAGTACAAATGCCCCAGTTCCTAGACCGTCTGGCGGTATTGGTACGGTTCGGCTTTTGCGTTTTCCAGGCAGACTGGATTGTCTTGAAGGGTCCGCTCTCAATTGCAACTTGCATCCCCGGGATCAAATGACGAACAAGAGACACGTTCTCCACGTTCGATTCTGTGTCTTCGTAGCGAAAACCGCGTCTCATCATCTCTACACGCTTTGAGGATGAGATGGTGCTAAGCGCCGCCCTTTCGGAATAAAAGCTTCAAAGCAATAGTTATCTACAATGATGTTCTGGTCCATGAAAAAGTCTAGCTCGGGTCAAGCAGGTCAAGCTGTAAAACAAGTACTCGAATTATCGGAACTCGTCCACACGGAGCGCGCCGGGAATCAGAAAGAGACATTTTGCCATGGTCTTTTTGAGCAGCAAGCTCGCAGATTTTAGGCTCGGAGTCATATGACGAGCGATGTGTTAGTTATGGGAGGCGGAGCAACGGGCCAGCTTGCGGCCGCGTACCTGGGGAAGCGCTTCCCGAACTTGAAGGTGGCCGTGGTTGAGGGCCCGCGCAAGAATCGTCCGATCGTCGGCGAATCGCTGGTCGAGGTCAGTGTCGATTTCATGTTCGAGCTCGGGCTCGGCGCTTACCTCGTGGAGAATCATTATCCGAAGTACGGCCTGACCTACTATTTCAAGCCCAATATCGGCGATCCTGCGGATCGCACGTACGTCGTCGACGAAATTCCGACTGCGCCTCAGATACTCTCATTCCAGATTAACCGATTCACATTCGATCGCGAGGTGCGGGATCGCAACCTGGAGAACGGTGTGCAGTTGATCGACGGCAACGTGATGGGAGTCGACATCAACAGTGGCGGCGGGCTCCACGTGGTGACCGTGCAAGGCGCGGATGGGGAAAGAAGGATGTTGAGTGCGCGCTGGCTTGTCGATGCCACCGGCCGGAACCGGCTGCTCGCAAAACAGTTGCAGCTCCAGGAAACCGTCAAGGAACAGAAAAATGTCTTCTGGTTCCGGCTGATCAATTTCAATCCTGAAATTCTGAGCCGTATCCAGGCCCTCAAGAAGCAAAACCGAGCCTTCGTTCCTTATTTTGCGACTCATCATTTTTTTGGAAAGGGCAACTGGATCTGGTGCATCCCGATGCGTTCGCTGGAAAACCAGCCGCTCATAAGCATCGGCATCACCTACCGTAAGGACGTCTATCCCCATGGCGAGGTGCGCACGATGGAGCAGTTCTTCGAGTGCGTGGGGCGGGAACATCCGGTAGTCGTGGAACTAGTGCGAAGCGGTACGATAGTGGACACGAACTACTACGGTTCTTACATGTGGGAGTGCCGCCAGCGCTATTCGTCCGATCGCTGGTACATCATCGGCGATGCAGGTGATACGGTTGATCCGTTATATAGCGTTGGGCTGGCCTTGTCGTCGCTGCAGGTCCGGCAGATCGCGGCGATCATCCAGAGGGAATTGAACGGCTCCGACACCAAAGAGTTCGCGAAGGATCTCGATACGGTTCTCGCCGCGTTTCAACGAAGCGTGACGCGGGATACGACGCGACTGTACGAATGCATGGGTGACGCTTACGAATGCCATCTTCGTGTCCATTTGGCGGTGGTCAAGCTCTTTCACCTCGCGCTCCCATTGGTTATGAACGATTATTTGTGGGATCCGTTGGGAGTAAAACTGGTGAACTGGTTCTCCAGCCTCGACACACTTGAGGCTGATTCGAAGAAGATCCAAGAGCTTATTCGGGAGGTTGCTGCGAATCCAAAGAACCGCGCGGTCGAGAACTTCATCAAGGTGCAATCCTGCGCGTCGATGAACTTCCCGTACTACGAGCACCACCGTGAGGAGGACATTCCGGCATCTTTGTCGAAGATGGCTTTCGACCTTGCACGATTGCGGCTCTCTCTTCTCGGGAAGCTCGGCTGGCGGGGGCTATTTAACTTCAATCAGCAGCGGGCATTATTGAAAGATGTGTTCCGTGGGCTGTTCCTAGTGCCCTTCTATGGCACCAAGTTGAGGGAAAGCAGACTGTTACGCATGCTCATCTCGTCTGGCGGGTCGGAGATCGCAGGCAAGGACTCAGGTTCTACTGCCGGGTTTGTTTGAATGAATAAGTCGATGAACGGAGTACGTTTCCAGGAGACTAAATGTTAAGCCGCATTCTTCAGTTGCTGCTGGGTGCTTGTCTGGTTACGACCTCGGTGTGGGCGGCGAACGATCCCTTCGTAGGCAAATGGAAGGTGAACCCGTCCAAAAGCAAACTCAACGATGAAATGAAGGTTGAGGCCGTGGATGCAAACAAGTACACCTTCACCTTTGGCCCAGGCCAAGTGGACACAGTCGTGGCCGATGGGAGTGACCAGCCAGCTCTGCAGGGGACCACGCTTTCCGTTACGGTGCAGGGGCCCAATAACTGGAAGGTCGTCCGGAAGATGAAGGGCCGCATGCTCCTCACGGCGCGTTGGACGCTTTCCGAAGACGGCAAAACACTTAACGACGCCTTCACGCAATATTTGCCCGACGGTACGACATTGTTCTCGCAGCCTTTGCCCAACGGTTCGACATTGTTCTTGCCCTATGTATACGAGCGGACGGCGGGAAATTCAGGTTTTCTAGGCACATGGGACAGCGAGAGCGCGAAAGTGGCGGCGGGGATCGAGCTCCAGATCCAGCCCTACGAGGGTGACGGCCTGTCATTTAAACGTTCCGATGAAGAAATGGCTAAGAGGATCAAGTTAGATGGGAACGATTATCCGGACCTCGATCCGAACGGGGACAAAGGCACTGCATATTCGGGCCGCCGCGTGAACGAGCGCAGTCTGGAAATCACAGACAAATTCAAAGGCAAAATTGCGGGCACCCGGCAGATCGAGCTCTCTACAGATCTCAAGACCTTGACGGTGACCGTGCGCCTGGTGGGTCAAAACAGGCCCCAGAGCATCTTTGTGTATGATCGGGAATAGACGCGCGAGTCCGCTCCTGCGGGTGTGGCCGCAATTCGGTCGAGCACTGCCAGAGGGGCAGAGACGTGTCTTCCCATGGAGGGCACGTCGGCGAGCGAACCGCACTCTGAGCTATTCCACTTAACATATAGGTAAGACATAGCTGAATTCTCTCCTTTTTCTTGCCCCATTTTCTTGGGGCACACAGAAGCGAGTGGCTGCTGCTTCCAAAGCGAGCGGCTGCTTTATGGGAGGGAACCCAATTGTGTGACCCCAGCCGGATGGAAGTTGCCGATGACTTAGGGCACCGTTTTTGGCGACTACTTCCGTATGGCCATCCAAGCAGAACCCCTTTTTTCGTTTCCCCAGGTACGGTCTCTGGACACGCTGCTCAGTGATGATATGGAGTTGTTAACGAGAGGTATCCTTAGCGCCTCTCTTTCTCAAACCGACCCTGCCTTTGCTATTTGCGGTATCGGGCGCCCGGTGTTCCGGTCTACTTTTATCATTGAAATTTGTTTACTAATTTCAATGAAATGATACGATGCCCCAGTCATGAAAATGGCTGCGCAACGCTACGTTATCCGGAAACCACAACAGCTGGCCGCGCTTGCCTCGGCGGCCCGCCAGGAAATCGCGGACGTGCTCGCCGAGGCGGGAACTCTCTCCGTCGCCGAGATTGCCGTGATCCTGGGACGGCCGGCGGACGCTCTCTACTTTCATCTTCGCGCTCTGAAACTCGCGGGCTTGATCCGTCGAGCCGGCTATCGCTATCGTGGCCGGCGCAAAGAAGCGCTGTTCCGAGCCATCTCGTCCGATCTGCGGCTCCAATACGAGCCCAGGAGTGAACCGCACCGCCGCGCCGTCACCGCCATTGTCAGTTCCATGCTGCGCCTGGGCATTCGCGATTTCCGACGGGCGTTTCAGCGGGGCGACGTCATGGTGGCTGGCGGCCATCGCGAACTCTGGGGTCTGCGCAGGGTCTCGCGTCTCACGCTTGCACAGCTCGGCGCAGTGAACCGCTTGATTGAACGCCTGCGGCAGACGACCTCAAAACCCAAAGGGCGCGGCCGGCTGTACGCGGTCACTGTTCTTCTGACGCCGCTTGATCACCGCAGCCGCGGCGCGAATGGAAATCGCAAACGAGAACAGGCAGTCAGAAAATGAGCGATGCGCCAAAATTCCTTGCGCTTGTGTGCATCACCCGTCTGCGCTTGCAACAAGGCGAGCTTTTGCCGCATACCTGGAGGACCCGAACATGATCAAGACGATTTTGGCTGGCGTTATGGTTTTTCTAGCGATCGCAACAGCTGGCGATAAGCCTATGCTGAAGCAGCTCTACGACCAGCACCGCTGGTTTGAGCTTCGCGACGCGATCCAGGATCACGACGCTCCCCCGCTCTATAGGGGCGCCGTTGCCTCGGCGTTTAACCAGGCGAAGGAAGCCGAGAAGTACTTCAATGAGGCGATCAAACTTGATCCCAAGTCCGATAGCGCCTCCGACGCGCGCGACATGCTCACCGATCTCTACGGGCGTGCCGGCCGCTATCAGGACGCGCTGCGCCTGCTCGACGACAGCCTAAAAATTCATCCCGGCCGTACCGATCTTGTTAACGCGCGTGTCCTGTTCGCTGCCTGGGCCAAGCATGGCGACCAATCCGTCGCCGACTTTCGTCCCAGCACTTTTCACGGTAGTGTGAGCCGAGATGGCATAGTCCTTCCGGTGTCGATCCATGGCAAGACCGCCCACTGGGCGCTCGATACGGGGGCGAATTTTTCACTGATCAGTGAGAAAGAGGCGGCGATGTTCGGCGCCGCCGTCGACGATTCTTCGGCCAGCGTCACCGACGGAGCTGGCGGAGTAGCGAAGATTCGCACCGCGGTAATCGACGAACTTTCCATCGGCGACACGCGGCTGCGCAATGTCGCCTTCCTTGTTTTGTCCGATTCTCAGGAGCCTATGAGCGACATGCAGCCCGGCGAGCGCGGCCTCATTGGGATTCAGATTCCCGTAGCGTTGCAATCCCTCGCCTGGAAATCCGACGGAACATTTGAGACTGGTGTTGCTGTGGCCAGCCGGAAAAATCGCGGTGAGAATCTGTGCTTCGATGGCAAGACCCCCGTCACGCGCGTGCTGTTCGATGGCAAGCTACTCGATTTTGAGTTGGACAGCGGCGAACAGTCCGGCTCGCAGCTCTGGACGCGCTTCGCCGATGACTTCGCAACGCTCTTGAAAGAGCGCGGGACCAAAAGCAAAAAGCAAGTCACGGAGGTTGGCGGCTCGAACAAGCGCGACATCATCGAGCTCCCGGAAATGCACTTCCGGGTCGGAGGTTTTGACGCGACGCTTCGTCCCGCGCGTGTCTACTCCAAGCCGGTGGGCAACGAGTTTCACTACGGCCATCTCGGCATGGACGTGCTCAGCCAGGCGCGCAAAGTCCGCCTTGATTTCGTTTCCATGACCTTCGACTTGCTGCCATAGGCAAGGGCCGTCAAGGCGCGAGCCGCAAAGGAAGACATCTAGTTTGCAATGCCACTTTGGCGGTTGTGCCCGGATCACGGGCAACCCGGAAGTTATCAGCTCGCCCGTTCGGTTAGTACCGAGAAACGCGCTTGCATTGACTATTGCATTGCTGGCGAGAAGCCGACTTCCGGGTACTAATCCGAACGTCTTCTGGTGTCCATTGCTGGTTTAGGTTTCCGGAGTGCAGTTCAGTTGATTAGAACGCCTGCCTGTCAAGCAGGAGGTCGCGGTTCGAGTCCCGTCGCTCCCGCCAATTCTTCGAGCCGTAACCGTATTGAGCTCTGTTGGAAGACTCTCTTTTTGGATCGTCTCCGAGCTTGATCGTAATCACGGCTCGGACACGGTTGTTATCCTCTCTTCCTGTCTTTGGCGGAGAATTGCGAGGGCCTCGTCAATGAGAACTCTCAGCAGCCAGCTGCGAAATGCGCCTTCGTATTCAAACCGTGGCGGATTACGAGAAGCCCTGAGCCAGCAGCTTTCGATAGCATCCTCGGCTCGTTCCGGACTACCGAGAACACGACATGCTATGAAGTGAAGCAACCGCTGACACCGTGAGAATCTAGATGCGAACACAGCCGGATGTTCTTGCTGACAATTCATGCTCAAGTTCCACCATCGATTCCTGTTGCTAACGGCGCCGAGAGCTTGTTGATTCCGCCGATCACGAAAATGCCCTTTGGAAAGAGCCACTGGCAGGCGAACTACCGGAGCGAGATGCCAATCGCTGCATTCTCGTTAGGGGATGCAAGCCAGTATTCGTACTTCTCTGCGACGCTAAAGAGCTGCTGCATCTCCTCCGGAGTTGGCGGTGCGGGAGGTCTGTTCGGATCGAATGGCCGTGCGAGCTCGCGGAAGAAGCTGTAGAGTTCCTGCTTGCTCACGATGATTGAGGTTATCGGGCTAGGAGAAGTATTTCGGAGTGCGTGCCTGACATTTCCGGGGATAGAAACGACTTCGGCGGCATTCACTGTTTGCCAGCCCGCGGACGGACCCTCAGCCTGGAATACCTCAAGCGAACCATTCAGCACATAAAATATCTCTGGATCGGCGTGGCTATGGAGTGGAATAACGACTCCTGAGGGGACCGTTCCGCGCATCACAGTGATCTGGTCGTTGATTTGTTCGGGCGTGGAGAGAAACTGAAGCAAGACCCGAGAACAATGAATGTCTGCTCCTCGGCTCTGCTGCTCGTACCCGTCTTTGTTTCAGATGTAATGTTCATTTAAGAAATCTCCCTATAGGGTTCAAGTGACTGCAAGTCAATGACACCGCAAAAATGAATGAGCGAAGGGTCAAATCCTTCGCTTCTGTATCCAATCGTTTGGGTCTTTGTAGCTTTGTAGGGTGAAAAGACATCTAAATCCAGTGATGGATACCGAACTCCTTGTTCAGAGGATCGCCAACAAAATCTCGTTGGAACCGATACGTCAGATTTTCGAAAAGCAGGTCTTAGCAAAGGTTCTTACTCCGGGCGAGTTTGAGTTAGGTCTTGGATCGCACAGTCTGTCGAAATACTGCTACGCACCTGGAGAGATGATTCTCTGCCGGAGGAACACCGAGGAATGGGTGCGTTGGCACAGTCCCATTCAAATGCTGCTGATTACGGTGCCGGACCAGACGTTCCATTCTGTCGCAGAGGAGATGGGTGGGAGAGCGCCGGAATTGAATGGAACGCCGCTCCTTAAAGACGAGCGAATTCGCGCGTTGGTGACGGCAGCTGAAGCAGAGCTTGCAAATGGATCTCCAGCCGGGAGAATCTACACGGATTCAATCGGGCGCGCTCTCGTAGCCGCGCTGATGCATTCGCAGGGAGTATTGCGGAGCCCGATGCGTCGCTACCGTGGAGGTCTCTCCCCAGTGCAACTCCGCCGGGTGACCAGCGTTGTTCATGAGAACCTCCATGAAGACGTGAGCTTGATGCAGATGGCCGAGGAAGCAAAGCTGAGCCCGGCATACTTCTCTCAAATGTTCCATCAATCGACGGGAGTTGCTCCGCACCAATTTGTTTTGAGGGCACGGGTGGAGCGAGCCAAGGAGCTGCTGGTAAAAGAAGACGCACGCGTCCTCGATGTAGCCATTGCATGTGGATTCCAAACCCAACAGCACTTCGCAAGGGTGTTCCGGGCTCTCTGCAAGATGAGTCCCACGCAGTTTCGTCAAACGAGACTCGCCTAATTCTTCACCGCCAACGAGCGGGTGACCTCGGGGCAGCAGAATTAGCTGACGGTGACGCTTTTCTGCTCGACGCGGAGTATACGCAGGCATTGAGGGCATTCTAGAGCGAGACTCCTGAGTCACGGGCAAGCCGGAAGTTATCGACTGTCCTTCGGATTAGTACCGAGAAACACGCTTGTATTGACTGGTCCGGGCCAACTCCTGGATTGTCGGCTACTCGGAATTTAACCACCACCGGGCAGAAACCATCCAATTTCCTCCTAATTTGCCTCTTGACAGGAGGTACCGCTAACGTACAATTCAAGATAGGTAAACCTGTGGTTCGCCCTCGGGAACGTGCGCATCGCTGCTGGCTTTTTGAATTGGATCGCGAGCCCGACTTCTGTCCTGGAATTTCGAGTTTCTAGCTCCCCGGAGCCTCAAGCCCCTTTAGAATGAACATTTACAAGAAATGCCCCTTTTGCAGCAATCTTTGCGAACTAAATGCCTTTAGAATGAACACTTGCAAAAGTGTATCAAAACAAAGCACTTTAAGTGTCTTTAGAATGAACACTTATGCAAAACCGGGGGAGGGGGGATATCCAAAGAGTTGCTATCTGACACTGGAACCGCTTCGGACCAGCTTACCCGGAAGACCAGTACCCCCGGACGTTGCCGCCAAGACTCCAACCCGCATACCGCTTCCACCGATCAATTAATCGGAGTCGCCACGCCATCTGCAAAGGGTAGGGGCGGGGCTTGCCCGCCCGTGCGCTTCACACGATCCGCGCCCCACGCGCGGGGCGTCGCCTTAGAACGTGAACTTCGCCGCCAGTTGCAGTGTCCGCGGCCCACCGCTCCCCAGGAACGGATAACCGATCCCAACGTCTCCCGTCGCAGCCAAACTCAACGATCCATTGCTCCGGCCATTCGCGCCGATTCCGTTGGGCGCCGCGTCCGCAATGAAGTTCGGCAGATAGGGGTTCGCGAAGTTCGGATGATTGAACAGGTTGTACGCCTCGAGCCGGAGTTCCAGTTTGAGGCGTTCCGTAATAGGCGTTTGCTTGTAGATCGAGAAATCGAATTGCCGGAAGTGTGGTCCGAGGAGCGAGTTCCGCCCCAAATTCCCGAAGTGCTGCGAATTGATGCAGTTCGGTCCGATGCCCTGCGCCGTGCAAATCGCTCCGGTGGCCGGATTGATCAATTGGCAGTTGCCCGCGCCGGTCCCCTCAGCGAGCGTGCAGGGAACCGCAAAGGCGTTCAAGTTCAGGAAGTTGCGCGGGTCGGTTTGATTGTAAACGAGGGCCCCGACGACATCCGGTCGGGCAAATCCCTCGCCGGTTCCGTTGAAATCGTCTTCAAAATTGTAGTTCAGGTGGAACGGTTGTCCCGACTGGACGGTAACGATTCCATTCACTCCCCAGCCGCCGGTCAACCGCTTCCAATTGCTGCTCAGCGTCGGGATTTGATAGATGAAATTCCAAGTAAATCGGTTCCGCACGTCGAAATTGGAGTTGCCGCGGTTCGATGCAATCAGCGCTTGGCTATTGTCCGGCTGGGAAGCGTTCGGCACGTAATCTTCCCCGTCGCTGGCGTCGTCGATCGAGTGCGACCACGCGTAGTTCACCGTCGAGGTCACGCCATGCCAATCGTTGATTTTCCAGCTTGTCTGCAAGGAATGATAATTCGAGTTTGCGGAACCCTCCTCATAGTTAAGGAAGAAAAAGGCGTTCGACATCGCTCTCGGTGCGCAAAAGCATCCAGCCACGTTCCCGTTGTTGGGGCTGTTTGCCGGATTGAATCCGCTTGCCGTGGCGTAATCGAACTGCTGGATTTGTGCCAGCGTAGGTTGATTGATATCTCGGAAGCGCAACAGTTTATGGCCGTTCGAGCCTACGTAGCCGACCTCAAAAACCATGTGCCTGGTCAATTGCTGTTGCAGGTTCAAGTTGAAATTCTGCATGTAGGGCGTGCGCAGGTTTTGGTCCACGCCGAAAGCATCCGGCAAAGCAAAGGACCCGCCGAAGGCCGGGCTTCCCGCCACCAGCAAACCCGTATGGTTTGCCGTGAAGACCGGATTCGGACCAAACCCGGAATAGGCTACGCCAGGATCATAGCTACTGTTGAACGGTATATGCCCTAGAAACTGGTCCTGCGAGTAGGCATCGTAGAAAATGCCATAGCCGGCGCGAACCACGGTCTTGCCCCTTCCGGTCAAATCCCAGGCCACGCTCACCCGCGGCGATACGTTTGTATAGTCTGGCTGGTATAGCCGCCCCTGACCGACGATGATGGGAGTGCCGGTGGTCGGATCGACGTTCGTGAGATTTCCGTGCTTCTCCTGGAACAGCCCGTAGTAGTCGTACCGCACTCCCAGGTTCAGAATAATGTTTTTCCGCACGTGAAAGCCGTCCTGGAAGTAAATTGCGTGCGAGTTCTCAAACGTATTTCGGTCCGTCGAGCTTCCCGCAGGGGACAACTGTATGGCCCCGCCTGTTGGCGTGCCGGCCAGAAATGCCGCAAACGTGCTGAACTTCAGCGTCCCCCGGTAGTTGACATCGAAGATCTGCGAAACCGTGCTGCGCCGGAATTCATACCCGAACTTGATATCGTGCTTCCCGGCCTTCCACGATACGTTGTCGATATAATGCCAGTTCGCGTCCACGCGGTGACGCGGGTCGGTGGCGCTGGACCCTAACTGCGGAAATGAACCCGCATTGATTCTCGGCAAGCCCAGGTCCACCCCTGTCGCGCCGGTCACCAAGCCGATGGACGCCGGATCAAACGTTGGGTCCTGCGCAAAGAAGCCCTCCGCGAAGCGGTTCCAGCCCAGTCGCGCTTCGTTGATCGCCGAAGGCGAAAGCGTGGTCACATAAGAAATGGAAACGAGTTGTACGCGGGTCGGCGTAATCGTGTTGTAGTTCGGAAGTGCTCCCCCGCCCACCAGCGCCAATGGAAAACTCTGATCGCTGTCGCCGAGATAATACCGTCCCGTAAGCAGGTTATCCTTGTTGATCTGATGGTCGATTTTGACGATCCCGCTGTCGACGCGGTTCTTAAAGGGCGTCGCCAGTACGGTGTTGCTCGTCACCGCGGTTTGTTGGATCGCATCCGTAGCCTGAACGATGCACGACCCCGCCCCTGTTGGCGTTGGCCAGCCTTTTCCGGCAGCCAGCAAGGCCGCGATGACGGGATTCACGCCGCCAGCCGGCGTGTTGTTGGTGATATCGGCCGCCGTTGGCAGGCATGAGGACTGGTTCTGTATCCCCACCTCGCGCAACCCTTCATAGTCCACGAAGAAGAACGTCCTGTCCTTCACGATCGGCCCGCCCAGCGATCCGCCAAACTGATTGTTGTGAAACGCCCCTTGCGGCGTTCCCACTTGATTGAAATAGTTCCGCGCATCCGCCACCGTGTTGCGCAGAAATTCTAGCCCCGACCCGTGCAACTGGTTCGTCCCGCTCTTGGTCACCACGTTGATCACGCCGCCCGCGCTGCGTCCATATTCCGCCTCGAAATTCGACGCCACGCGCAATTCCGCAATCGACTCCACCGGCAGGATCGTCGCCGGCGTTCCGAACACTCCCGCCTCATTGATCGCCGGGTCGTTGCGGTACCCGTCGTTCATGTCCGTGCCGTCCAGCAGAAAATTGTTCGCGCGTCCCCGCGCCCCGTTCACCGAGAAAATCCCGAACGATCCCGGCGAATCCGTAATCTGGTCCGGCGAACCCGTCACGCCCGGCACCAGGAAGATCAGTTTCTGATAGTCGCGCCCATTCACGGGAAGATTCGTCACCACTTTCGACTCGATGATCCCACCCAGCGTATTTTCCGTTGAGTCCACCTGCGGCAGCGTGTCGCCCTGCACTTCCACGGTCTGCGCCACTTCCCCAAGCTGCAGCGCCACGTCCACGCGCCGCTCGGTCGACACCTCGACCTGAATCCCCGTGACCACACCGGCCTTGAATCCCGCTTTCTCCACCGTCACGCTATAACTTCCAATCGGCAGCTCCGGAACGGAGTAGCCTCCGTCTTCCGTCGTCGAGGCGATGCGCTCCAGCCCCGTACCCAGGTTCTTCACCTTCACCGCCGCCCCGGCAATCGCCTGCCCGGACGCATCCGTCACCGTCCCGAGGATCGTTCCGCGGAACGTTTGCGCTTCCGCCACACCCCCCCACCCCATCACGCCCAGAACCATCACCACCGCCGCCCCCAAAATCATCGCGGCGCGCAGTCTGCGCATAGACCTCTTCATCGGACACTCCTTCATGTCATTGGAAATCATGCGACCCCCCAGCAGATATTTCGCGGCGCTTCCCTCGAGAAACACCCGCACACATCCCCGTCTTATTAAGTACCGCTACACTACCCGCGCCACCGCAATTCCGTCAACCAATTCCCGCAACTTTTCTCCACTTTCTCACGCCGGGATAGGGGCGGGCCCCCGCCCCTCCGGCTAACAACCGGATCGACGCATTTAGTCACAAAGTATCCGAATTCATCGCAACCCAATTTAATTCCTGGGAATATAATTCAGAATTGCGAAGGCAATTCGCATGAATTGAAACGGGAGATGAGAGTGAAGAGATATTTGTCTTGGATACGTGCGGCTTTACTTCCTGTCCTTTGCTCCTTTTTCCTATGTGGACAAGCCGCGAGCCAGAGTTCCCGGCCTGAACTATTTCTGCAGTTGCCGCACCAGGGAGCGGTACTCGACGCGGATTTTGCGCCCAATGGCGATTACGCGACTGCCGGGCAGGACGGTACGGTGCGTATTTGGAGTGGAGAATCAGGCTTGCTGTCGGCGGTTCTGGCCGCCCATACCAAGGGCGCGTTTGCATGCCGCTTCGACCCTAGCGGCCGATACCTGGCCACGGCCGGGGCGGATGGTCATGTGCGAATCTGGGCTACAAGCGACTACCACCAAGTCCAAGATTTCGCGGCCAAGCACGAGGTTCACGCCGTCGCGTGGAGCGGGGACGGCACCAAGCTTGCCGCTCTTGATGTGTTCGAAGAAGTTTCCGTCTGGGAACCCATTGGTGGGGCCCTTCTGCTAGAAAGCGCACAGCCAACGATCTACGAGAAGGAACATTCCGAGCGGCAGATTTATCCGTTTTATGATTTTCGTTATCACCTGGCCTTTGCTCCTGATGGAGCGCATGTTCTGTTCTCAAAACATAATGCGGCATACATGAAAGTAGTCGGGCTGCCTGGCACGCCTGAACTGCATTTCCCTCCCACGTCGCCATGGTCCGTAAGTTCCAGTCCGAACGCCAATCGTGTGGTGATTACCGGTATGTCCGAGTTCCTCGTTTTCGACGGAACGTTTTCCAAACCGCTTGCGAGCCGCAAGAACAGTAATCTCATTTCGCCCAGCAGGATCTCCCCGGATGGAAAACTCGCCTTCTATACGGAACGAAACCGGGCCTACGTTCTGAACGCGGAAACGCTGGAGATTATTTTTTCAGCGGCGATTAAGCAGGACTTCGCGGTGGCGACGGGGAATTTCACGGCCGGAGCCATCTCTCACGATTCGCAATCCATTTTGCTGGCCGATGACCAGGGAAATTTCAGCATTCACCGGATAGCGAGCCGCCAGGTCGTGAGACAGTCTCCGCCGCATCCGCAAACGTCGTTCGCTTCCTTTGCCAGTGATGGGACGCTGGCCGTTTTCGGGTTTGGACAGGGGTTGATGCTCGGAGCGGACGGCCACGTGAACAACCTGGAGTTGGGAAGTGACTTCCAGGACGCCACGGAGCTTTGGACCATCGCTGCGCTCCGCCCCGACAAGAGTGGCTTCGTATCCGCCGCTGCCGTCGGCGATGCCCAGTTCTGGGATGGAATCACGGGCAAACATAACGGAGCCGCGGAACGTGGACACCAAACATTTGTGCTCGATCTGCAGGTCAGCCCTTCGGGCAAGCTGGGGGCCACCGCGGGATGCGGCGAAGTCTTCGTGTTCAGCATCCCCGACGGTGCGATCCAACAGACGATTTCAGATAAGGATTGTATGTCTTCGGTGGCGTTTTCGAGTGATGACAAGGAACTCGTGGTGGCCCATGGCGGCACCAAAAAATACGCCAGCCCGCTGGGATGGCAACCACAAGGCGAGTCCGAACACAACGCCATCGCCGTTTGGGACCTTGCGGCAAAGCGCAAGAAGTTCGAGATCGACAGCTCCGCGGCTCCGGTAAACCGCGTGGCCATCAGCGAGGATGGCCGCTATCTGGCAAGCGCCGGGGACGACAAGAGAGTTACTTTGTGGGACCGAAAAAACGGAAATTCAAAAATCAAGGTCTGGGCGTTGGAAACAACTTCTGATCGCTGGTATGACCTGCCGCATTTCGGCCTGGCTTTCTCCCCGCAAGGAAATCTCCTGGCGATAGAGACGGTGGATGAAGTCCTGCTATGCAGCGTTCCGTCGGGGAAAATCGTTCGACGGATCAAGCCGGCGGGAACAGTGGCATTCAGTCCCGATGGCCGGCGGCTTGCGATCACTGCGCGGCAGTACGGCCACGGCAGCTTTGTGGGGACCACCTTGTGGGACACCGATTCCGGCGCCATGATCGCGCGCATCTTCGCCAGTGGCGAGGGCTCCTACTTTATTTTCGATCGCGACGGATACTACATTTCGAGGGGCGCGAACCGCCAGGTGGCTTTTCGCGATGGAGGAAAGACTTATCCGTCTGAAGAATTCGACGTGCAATACAATCGCCCGGATATCGTTCTGAAGAGCTTGGGAGCAACCGATGAAAAATTAATTCGAGCCTACGAGAAGGCTCACTCCAAGCGTCTGCGGCGCCTCGGTATCACGGAGGAAACGAGCGCGGAGGCGAGTGCGCTTCCCGAGGTAAACATCATTGCCAGCGAGTTCAAGGATCACAATCTCATCGTCAAGGTGGAAGCAAAAGATTCTTCCGGGCGCCTGGCCAAATTGCTCGTCGTCGACAACGGAGTGGTCGCTCGTTCCGAGGCCATCCCGGCTTCGGGCGCAGCGCAGTGGAGCACGCAAGTTGAGATTCCTTTGTCTCCAGGCACGAACAGGATGCAAGTTTCGGTCATCACTAAGAGCGGGCGTGAAAGTCACCGGCGCGTCATCGAGGCATTCGATGACCAGCAGGAGCAGAAAGCGGACCTTTACGTACTGGCCGTTGGCGTCTCGCATTATCTTTCCAAGGAATATGACCTTACGTTCGCGGAGAAAGATGCGACAGAGCTGGCTGCGGCGTTTCAAAAACAGTCCTCTCACTATCGCCAGGTGCACGTCACCCTGCTTACGGATGAGAAAGCTACGCGGCCTGCGATTTTACAGGCTGCCGCCGAGCTTCAAAAAGTAAAGCTTGAGGATGCCGTTCTGATCTTTCTTGCCGGCCACGGCTTGGTGGACGATCGGGTGGAATACTATTTCGGAACCCATGAAATCAATTTTGGCAATCCAACTGGATCTGGCCTCTCTTGGGACGACCTGGACGGAGCGCTCTCTTCGATACCGAGCCGCCACAAACTGTTGATGATTGACTCCTGTCATGCGGGGGAGTTTGACCCCGTTCCAAGTACCGTAGAGTCCGCCGCGGGAGAGGCCGGCGGAGTAGTTCGCACCAGAGATGGATCAAGAGGCGACCCAACGAAGAATGCCCGGGGAAATCCCACCGCCGAACTGCTCATGGAGGATTTTGAGGACCTGCGCAGGGGCTCCGGAGCTACCGTGATCGGGGCATCCGCCGGAAGCGAGTTCAGCTACGAGTCGAGCGAATGGAAGAACGGTGTGTTCACTTATGCCGTGCTTGAGGGGCTTACGTCAGGGAAAGCGGATCTCAATCAAGACGGTGAGATCAGCGTCGAAGAATTGAAGCGCTATTCGAGCCTGCGGGTGAGCGATCTGACGGAAGGCAATCAACATCCGGTGGGACGCGGCGGCAATACCGACATGGACTTTGCCGTGGCCCTACCGCAGGATTTGGTATTCGTGAATACGCTGGACACGCAAACGGATGCAGTGGGGATTTCCGCCGACGGGAAGTACGTTTCGGCCCTGACCAATAAGTCTTTGCGAACTTGGGACACCTGCTCGGAGATCGAGGTTCGCAGGCAACCCCTGGACACAAACCTGTATGCCCTAACAGTGAATGACTCCCTGCTAAGGATTACCGAGGGGAACCGCATCATGCAATTTCCTTCCGCGTCCGGCAACCAGACTGGAACCGTGGTGGCTAAAAGACACGCCCTGGTTGTTCGGCCGGTATTCACGGCGGACGGAAAGCGGTTCGCGTATCTGGAGTTCGGAGGCAAAAGCGGACCGGAAGGTTTTTTGGTGAACTCCGAATCCGGAGAAGTCATTTCCACATGGCAGCAGCCCGACTTCAAATTGGACCAGGTGCTGGCATTTTCTCCAGAAGGAAGCAAACTCGCTATTTTTACGGGACGTAACCAAATCAGCATTCGCGACGGACTCACAACTGTGGAGCAAACCTCTGTAAAGATTCCCGGCAGAGTAGGTTCGATGGCCTTTAGTCACAACAATCATCTGCTGGCAGCTAGTACTCAGGACAACCGCGTGGTGCTGTTCGATCTGGGTGCAAATGCCGAACCACGATTCCTTGGGACTGTCGACGCGAAAAATTATGTTCCGGCGGTTTTGTTCAGCCCGGATGACAAGTTTCTGCTGGCAGGGAGTTCTGACGGCTACGTTCGCCTCTTCTCCACGGCAGACGGATCGGTGGTGACGAAGCTGTGGAACAGCGACTGGGGGTATTACATGGCGCTGACGCCGGACGCTCACCTGCTCGCGGTCGGTGGCTACCGCGGAAGCATGAGGCTCTGGGACGTCTCGCGATGGCTTGCTCCAGAGACAGAACGAACCGCGAAAACTTCAGTACACAATCCAGCAACGAGCCAAAATCGCTGCCCCTAGGTTCGTTGTTGCCAAAAACCCCCACCCTCGCAAAAACGCACCTGGGTGGGGCGGAGCTGACTGAGATTTCAGCTGTAGTAACTGGCTCAGCGCCTTCCAGCTAGAGCATCGATGCGGTAGAGTGGAAGATTGCACTGGCGCCACGATTCTTGGCTATGATGCCGTTGCTCTTGCGGATGAACCAAACACTTCCATCGCTGGTGATTGTGGGGCGGCCCAACGTGGGCAAGTCGACGCTGTTCAATCGGTTGACTGGGACGCGGCGGTCGATCGTTACGAACGAGCCGGGGATTACGCGCGACCGCATTTATGGGAAAGCGGAGTGGCGGGGCCGGGCGCTCGAAATCGTGGACACGGGCGGCATCGTTCCGGACGACAAGGCGCTGATTCCGCAGGAGATTCTGCGACAGGCGCATGTGGCTATCAAGAAGGCCGCGCTGCTGGTGCTCGTCGTGGATGGCCACGCAGGGATGACGCCGCTGGACGAGGAGTTGGCGCGATTGCTGCGCACTACCGGCAAGCCGTTCGTGATCGCGGTCAATAAGATTGACGCGGCTTCGCAGGAAGTTAATGCCGCGGCGTTTCATCGGATTGGCGCGCCGGTCTTCCCGATCGCGGCAGAGCACGGAACCGGCGTGGATGATCTTCTCGATGCGGCGCTGGCGCAAGTCAACGTCGTGGATTCGGTGGAGGAAGAAAAACGGCCAGAAGTCATTGAGGTGGCCATTATCGGGCGACCGAACGTCGGCAAATCGACGCTGCTGAACCGTATGGTGGGCGAAGAACGATCGATTGTTTCGCCGATTCCCGGGACGACGATGGACAACGTGGACACAGAGATTACGCGCGGCGACCGCACGTACCGCTTTGTGGACACGGCGGGCATTCGCCGCAAGGGCAAGACCACGCTGGTGGCGGAAAAACTGAGTGTGGTGATGGCGCGGCGGGGACTGGAACGCTGCGACGTGGCGCTGCTGGTGGTGGACGGCGAGCAGGGCGTGACGCAGGGTGACGCGCAGATCGCGAGTTATGCCGAGGAGTCGGGGCGTTCCGTTGTCATCGTGATTAATAAGTGGGACCTCGCCGTGGTGGCCGCGAGGGACGCGGCATCGCGCGACGCGGCCACGGCCAAGGGCAAAGCGCGCCGGGCGCCGGGAGAAAAACACAAGCCGGAAAACTTTGACGCCGGACGGTTGATGTTTGATTACGAAAAAATGATTCGCGGGAAGCTGAAATTTCTGAGCTACGCGCCGATCGTTTTTCTCTCCGCAAAAACCGGCGAGCGCGCGGAAAAACTTTTCCCGCTGATCAATCAGTGCTGGGAAGCGCGGCGGCGGCGGATTTCGACGCCGGCTTTGAACAATTGGCTAAGGGAAGAAGTGGATTTGCAGCGCGGGACGACGCCCAAAGCGCGGCCCGTGCGCATCTATTATGTGACGCAGGCGAAGATTGCGCCGCCGACGTTTCTGATGTTCACGAACCAGAAAAATCCCCTGCATTTCAGCTACGAGCGGTTCCTTGAGAATCAGATTCGCGGGAAGTTTGATTTTGTCGGCACGCCTATTCGCTTTATTCAGCGGCTGCGGAAACGCGAAGACCGTCCGAAACAAAGCGGCCATTCGGAGAAAAGCGACGAGGAGTGACCGCGCTTCCCCGTCCCTGGACGAGACACCTCGACAAATGGGGCGCAGCATGCTGCGCCCCTACAGCAATGCGGCGCAAACTGTTAGGATAGCGGCGTCCCCCTGCCGACAGGACGTTACGATGCCGAACAATGGCGCAGCCGCGCAACCCGCAACGGAAAAAAATCTCTACCGCATCGGCGAAGTCAGCCGCCTGACGGACCTGAAACCTTTCGTGCTGCGTTACTGGGAAACTGAGTTTCCGATGCTGGAACCGGTGAAGAGCGCGAGTGGGCACCGCTTGTACCGCCAGGAAGATGTGGACATGGTGCTGCGGATCAAACGATTGCTATACGACGAAGGATTTACGATCGCCGGCGCGCGGCGGCATTTGCGGGAGCACCCCGGCGGGACCGACGCGGAAGATGCAGGCGGAGAGATTTCGCCGGATTCCGAAAGCAGGATTCCCATCGGGTCAGCCAGGATGCCTGCCGGCGCGGCAAACCATTCCTCCGGCGAAGGCGTGGCGCAACTATTGAACCGCAAGATGCTTCTGGATTTGCGCGATACACTGCGGGCTTTCTTGACGCTTCTGGAACGGCGGTGATAGCCTTGAAGATCTAGGCTTAACCGCAAGCAGGCTTGTAAATTCGAGCCGACGGGCGGTTAACGCAAACGGTCGGGACGTAGCGAAGCCTGGTATCGCGCACCCTTGGGGTGGGTGAGATCGCTGGTTCGAATCCAGTCGTCCCGACCATTTTTCATGTCTACCACGGCTACCCCTTCCCGAAAAGTTTTGCTCTTCGTACTACTAGTTCCGTTTCTGATCCTAATCTCTTGGATTGCATATCATGAAATGCGCACTCCACAGAATCAGGAGGAAGTGCTCACTCGTATGATCGAATTAGAAAGAGAGGGCCGATACGACAGGGCTGTCAAGGTTGTTGAGTTTTGGTTGAAAGACAGTCGACGAGACATTTCCCGCGATGGGCTCCTCTACGACCAAATGGCCATGGTTTACATTGCAAAGGCGTACAAAAGGCCGTCATCACACGAGGAATCCATTCACCAAGCAGAGCTGAACCTTGAACAATCACTCAGTCTGTCCGATCAGCAAAACCAAAACGATCTTCGCGTTGACCTGTTTGAAATTGGAAGTAAGTACGAACTTCTGGGTGACATCTCTAGTAGAGACAAATGCCGTCTGTACGAAAAAGCCCAAGGATTGCTTCTGCGACAGCTGCCATTGATAAGGGGTGATTCGTATACGGCCTACGGAAAGACGTTGCGGTTAGAACCGTTCCGGGCCGAGGTTAGAAAACATCTCAATGCAGTCATTGAGAAATCCTCAAAGGCCGGATGCCAGGTGCATTGAGAAAATTGGTTAGGATGAAACGAATACTTCTTACGAATGATGATGGATACCAAGCGGAGGGGCTGCGGGCGCTGGCGGCGGCGCTGGAGGGATTGGCGACGGTGAGCATCGTGGCGCCGAGCCGGGAGCAGAGCGGGACGGCGCAATCGCTGACGCTGCGGCAACCGATTGTGTGCCACGTAACGGGCGAGCGGGAATGGGCGGTGGACGGGACGCCGGCGGATTGCGTGATCGTGGCGGTGCACAAATTGCTGGCGGAAAAACCGGACCTGGTGATTTCGGGGATCAACCACGGGGCTAACCTGGGAGAAAACGTATACTATTCGGGAACTGTGGGAGCGGCGCGGGAGGGAGCGCTGCATCACATTCCTTCGGTGGCGATGTCGTTGTGTTCGAAACATGCGAAAGTGAACTTTGAGAGTGCGGCGCGCGTGGCGCGGTCCACGGCGGAATTGATTTTGAGGGAAGGATTGCCGGACCAGGTGCTGCTGAACGTGAACGTGCCGGAGCCGTGGAAGGGCGGGGTGAAGTTCACGCGGCAGTCGAAAAAGATTACGCGGAATCAATTGAGCGAGGGGAAGGATCCGCGGGGGCGGAGTTATTTTTGGCTGTTTGAGCAGAAGATTGATAAGGATGTGGAGCCGGACACGGATTATGCGGCGATATTTTCAGGGGCGGTTTCGATTACACCTCTGCACCTCGATCCTACGGATACGAAGTCGTTGAATCATCTTTCGCATTGGGCCAAACCCATTGAAGCGGCGTTTCGCAAGTAGATAGAAAAACCAAAGACAACTTAGGAGTGAAAGTTATCTCAAGCTGGGGCGCAGCATGCCTGCCTACGGCGGGTAAACTGCGCCCCTACAAGGGAAGGGTGCGCCTGGGATAGGATGCTTGGGCGATGGGCAATCAAAACAGATTTGATGTGGCGGTGGTTGGGGCCGGCGTGTTTGGGGCTTGGACGGCGTGGCATTTGGCGCGGCGGGGGCGGAGAGTACTGCTTGTTGATGCTTATGGGCCGGGGCATTCGCGGGCTAGTTCGGGTGGCGAGACGCGGATCATTCGAATGGGCTACGGCGACGATGAGGTTTACACGCGGTGGTCGCAGCGCTCGCTGGTGAAATGGAAAGAGTTTTTTGATTCCGCGAAGCAACCGCTGTTTCACGAGACGGGAGTGCTGTGGCTTGGGGGCGAAGAGGATGCGCGGTTTCAGCAGACGCGGGAGACGCTGAGGCGCTGCGGAGTTGCGTTCGAGGAGATGGATCGGGCAGCGCTGGAGAAGAGGTACTCGCAAGTGAAGTTTGATGACGTCGCGGCGGGGCTGCTGGAGCCGCAAAGCGGGGTGTTGATGGCGCGGCGAAGCGTCGCGGCCGTGGTGCAGGATGCGGTGCGGCTGGGGGCGGAATACCGCAATGTTGCGATTGCAACGCCGCTAGGTTCGGGACAGTTGGATGCGATTATTACGAGCACGGGCGAACGGATATTCGCGAAGCATTTTGTGTTTGCTTGCGGGACCTGGCTTGGAAAGATATTTCCGGAAATACTGGGACCGCGGATTTTCCCGAGCAGGCAGGAGGTTTTTTTCTTTGGGATTCCCGCGGGCGACCGGCGGTTTGCGGCTCCGTCGTTGCCGACGTGGCTGTTTCAGGCCGACGCAATGTATGGAATGCCGGATATCGAGGGCCGCGGACTAAAAATCGCGGCGGATCATCACGGCCCGAGAGTTGATCCGGACACGCAATCGCGAATGGCGTCGGAGCCGGCGGCGGAAGAGGCGCGAAGGTATGTGGCTCGGCGGTTCCCGGCCCTGCGCGATGCGCCGGTCGTGGAGACGCGCGTTTGCCAATATGAAAATACGTCGAGCGGGGATTTTTTGGTGGACCGCCATCCGGAAATGAAGAATGTTTGGTTCGTGGGCGGGGGATCGGGGCATGGGTTCAAACATGGGCCGGCGATGGGGGAATACGTGGCGGGGCAGATTTTGGATGGGGCGGCGGCGGAAGCGCGATTCTTGCTGGCGAGCAAGGGCGAGGTTCAGCAGAGGGCGGTTTTTTAGCGGGGAGTTATTGCGAGAACGACGCGGTGTTGGCGGTGAGACGAAAGGCGGCCCGCCTCAGAAGGCGGCCCCTACAACGGCATGCCTGGTTAATTGGAGTTGCGTGCGAATGCGAACGGCCGGGAGTTACCACAAATAAAGAACTATTCTTTTGGGATGCGGCGGCGGGGATTTTGCGCGGAGGCGGCGCGCTTGCTGCGGCGTGCTTTTTCCGCATAGAGATGCTGGTCGGCTTCGGAGAGCAACTTTTCGATTCTTTCGCCGTCGCCACGGTAAACCGAAATGCCGATGCTGGCGGAAAGCGGCGGCTTCTCCTCATTACTTGCCATGACCTCGCGAATGCGGTCGGCCACGCGCTGGGCTTCCGGTTCGTCCGCTTCCGGCAACACAAGAGCAAATTCATCGCCGCCGTAGCGCGCCGCGGTATCGATGGTGCGGCAATGAATGCGCAGGATTTCCGCGAGGCGGCAGAGAGCGCGGCTGCCGACGAGATGGCCGTAGCTGTCATTGATTTTCTTGAGGCCATCGAGGTCCAGGAGGAGCACGGCGAAAGGCCGGCCGTTGCGGTTGGTGCGCTCGGTTTCGCTTTCGAGGACGTCAAGAAGACGGCGGTAGTTGGCGAGTCCGGTAAGCGGATCGCTGACGGAGAGATGGCGCACCTGTTCGAAGAGACGCGCGTTGTCCAGCAGGGCGCCGCCGAGCGCGATGGTGTAGCTGAGCACGGTAAAGCCCTGGGCCAGCATGAAAGGCGCATCCAGGAGCCGTTCGGACTGGGAGGCGGCAAGCTGAGCGGCAACGTTCAGCAAGGCCGCAGTGTAAACCGCGCGGTCGAAGGCGGAATCCTCAGCGAGGAGACGCCGGCGATACCAGATGAGCGCGGCGAAAAAAATTCCCGCGGGCAGAAGCTGGTGCGGACTTGGGAAAAAAGCACCGGGATGACGGGAGGCCTCGGTGGGCAAACGGCGCAAAGCCGCGGTGATCAGGTAGGTGAAACCGATGACAGTGAAGAGAGCTCCGGCGATTTCGATGCGCGGATGACGCGAACGCGGGAGAAAGTGCTCGACGAGGAGGGCCACAATCAAAAGAAGGGCCAGAAGCATGCGGCTGACCCACCAGGCGACTGGCGCCAAAAGGAAGCGCAGCGGGGCGTCGGGCGAGAGCTCAAAAAACAAAACGCTGGAGACAGCCAGAACCGTGCCTGAGAGGAGAAAACCCGATCCGAGAATCAGGGAGATGCGGTCTTGGGTGCCTTGAAAGCGAACAAGGGTGACAGCGGCGAAAACAAAAGCAAGCAAGCCGGTGATGGCTTGCAGGTACCCCTGCAAGGAGGGATCGGGCTGGAGTTCGACGTGGCGGAGCCAGGAGGCCGCGAGGAAAACAGCGAGAAAACCAACAGCATGCGACAGAACGATAGTCGCAGGAGTGCGGCCGGAGATGCGGGGTGCCTCACCCATAGGTGTCGCCTTCGACTGGGGTCGGGGCGCCTACTTAATTAGACTATGTTGATGAGGCAAGCGTTGCGGCAAATCGATTGACGATTGAAGCAAGAGATACCGGTCTGTGGAATTAAAGTGCAGTGTCCATCGGACTGTACGAAAGGACAGGTGTGGAGAAGCGGGAGATGCGCGAGGGATTCGCGGAAGGAGGCGGGGTGAATTTTCGTCTTGCATGGGCGGGGAAGATAGAGCAAAATGCAGCCATTGAAACGATTCAATACAGGATCATGGCTGTGTGCGTTGGCCCGTTCCGCCACCGGAGAACGGCAAGACTCCGCGCTTACCGATCTCCGAGAAAGCTGGAGCGCGAAAGGAAGCTGGAATTGCCCGTGAAGAAAACCATGCGAAGAGCGCTTGGGAAAACTGCGGGGGGAAAGAAACGCTCGCGTTTCGCGGCGCCCGCCGCAGGGCAGCATACGCTCGAGGAGATATTTTCTCAGCCAAGGATTTGGGCCGAGACGGCGAGACAACTTCATCAGCAGGGCACGCTGGAGGAATTATCGAAGATATTTTCAGCGGAAAGGCCCTGGCTGTTTGTGGCTTGCGGTTCGAGCTACTACCTTTCACAACTGGTGGCCGCGATGTGGGGGAAATATTTTTCGATTCCCTGCACGGCGGTGGCGGCGTCAGAATTTTTGTTTGCGCCGGCAGAGACATTGCGCCGAACAGGCGCGCAACAGGCCGCGCTGGTTTCGCGCTCGGGAGAAACGACGGAAGTTCTGCGCGCGGCGGAATTGCTGAAGTCGCAAGCAGGAATTCGCACACTGGGGGTGACGTGCAACGCGGGCGGACCGCTGGAAAAACTTTGCACGCAAACGCTGAAGCTGCCTTGGGCGGACGAGAAAAGCACGGTGATGACGCGATCGTTCACGTCGATGCTGCTTTCTTTCCAGCGGCTCGGCGCGCATCTGGCGAACCGGAAGGAATTCACCGGAGCTTTGGACGGTTTGCCGGAGAAAGTTCAGCCGTGGCTCCAGGAAAATGCTGCTAAGATTCAGGCGCTCGCGGCGAATCGGGTTTTTGCCGATTTTGTTTTTCTGGGGCAGGGCACGCATTACTGGCTGGCACAGGAGGCGGCGCTGAAAATCACGGAGATGTCGTCCTCGTACGCGCAGGCTTATCACACTTTGGAGTTCCGCCACGGGCCGCGATCGATCGCCGGGCGCGACACGCTGATCACATTTTTACTTTCGGACGCGGCGGCGGAAGAAGAGGCGCTTCTGGCTGGCGAGCTGAAGGAACTGGGCGCTGCTACGCTGGTCATTACCAACCATGGGACTCCGGCACTGAAACGATCGAGCGATTTGCTGCTTGAACTGGGACTCGAAGAGCCGGAATTTGCGCGGCTGGCGCCAACTGCGATTCCCGCGCATCTGCTGGGGACAGCGGTGGGCTTGCGAAAAGGGTTGAACCCGGATGCGCCGAAAAATCTTACGCGCGCGGTGGTGCTCGGCATGAATGGCAGCGGATCCGCACAGAGGAGAGACGATTGAGCGGCGAAGCCAGCAGCGTAGCTACGCCGCACCTGCGGCGAGCATTGACGCTGTGGGACTTGATCCTTTATGGCGTGATCGTCATTCAACCGGTGGCGCCGATGTCCGTGTTCGGTGTTCTGAGCAATCGTGGCAAGGGGCATGTCGTCACGGCGATCCTCATCGCAATGGTGGCCATGCTTTTTACGGGCATCAGTTATGGGAGGATGGCGCGCGCGTATCCGAGCGCTGGGTCGGCGTTCACCTACGTAGCGCAGGAGATAAATCCGGCCGCCGGTTACGTAACGGGATGGAGCATGGTGATGGATTACATGCTCAATCCGCTGATCTGCACGGTTTGGTGCGCGCAACAGGCGCATCAATTCGCGCCGGGAGTATCGGCGTGGGTATGGAAGATTTTTTTTGCGGTGGTGTTTACTCTGTTGAACATCCGGGGCATCAAAACGTCCGCCCGAATCAACACGGGCATGGCTATTTTCATGGGCGCGGTGATTGCGGCGATTTTTGTGGCCAGCGCGAGATACATTTTCGGACATCCGCACACGGAAGCGGGATTTTTCACGCGGCCATTCTACGATCCGCAAACATTTACGTACGGCGGACTATTTGGATGCACATCGATTGCGGTGCTCACTTACATAGGATTTGACGGCATTTCCACGCTGTCGGAAGAGGCGGAAAATCCGCGGCGAAATATTTTGCTGGCCACGGTGTTCACCTGCCTGGTGATCGGGATTCTTTCCGCGCTTGAAGTTTACGCCGCGCAACTGATCTGGCCCGCAAGCCAGGCGTTCCCGGACGTGGATACCGCGTACGTTTACGTTGCCGCGCGCACGTGGACTTATTTCTTTCCAATCGTGGGATTCACGCTGCTGCTCGCGAATTTCGGATCGGGGCTGGGCGCGCAAATCGGCGCAGCGCGCCTGCTGTATGGAATGGGACGCAGCAATGCGCTGCCTAAATCCTTTTTCGGCGTCGTGGACGAAAAGCACCGCGTCCCGCGAAACAACGTGCTGTTTGTAGGAGGAGCGGCGCTGCTGGGTGCGTTCCTGCTGGAAGCAGTGGCGGGATATAGATCCTACCTGGCCGACGCGAGCGGGCTACATTTCGGCACTTTGCTGAGTATTCTCAACGGAGACAAAGCTTACGCGCTCGGCGCGGAGATGCTGAATTTTGGAGCATTGATCGCTTTCATGGGAGTGAATGCGGCGGCGTTTCTGCGCTATTACGTGCGCGCGAAGGAAAAGAAGCTTACCAACCTGATTCCACCCGTGCTGGGATTCCTCATCTGCTTCGCGCTGTGGGTAAACCTTAGCCGGCCAGCGATGATCGTGGGATCAATCTGGATGGCGGCGGGCATCGCGTTTGGCGTGTGGAAGACGCGCGGATTCCGCGAGCCGCTCTCGTTTGAAATCCCGGCAGAGTAATCGAGTTTTGCGCGGGCCTCCCGTTGCATTGGGGATGGGTTCGGAAGGATGATGGTGTCCGCCGAGGCGAGAGCCGATTGAAGCGGGCCAACGACAGCAATCTCACCGTGACGATGAAGGACGTGGCGAAAACCAGCGGGTTTTCGCCGGCGACCGTCTCTATTGTCTTGAATAACGCGCCACTGGCGCGTTATATCGCGCCGGCGACGAAGAAGCGAATCGAGGAGATTGCCAAGAAGCTGGGTTACCGGCCGAACGCGATGGCGCGATTTCTCCGCAGCAAGCGCAGTCACAGCGTGGGAGTGATGTTTTTCGATATTACGGACCCTTACTGCACGCCGGTGCTGCGAGGAATCGAAAACGGGCTGTATCAATCGTCGTATGTGCCGATTTTTGCGGACGCGCACAACCAGAAAAACCGTTTCGAGCGCTATCTGGAGATGCTGCTGGAGCACCACGTCGAGGCGCTGATCGTGGTGGCCAACTGGCTGTTTGTCGATATTCACCTACTAGCGGACCTGAGCAAGCGCAACATTCCGGCGGCGACGATTGGATGGGAGCTGCCGGGCGACAACGTCAGCGCCGTGATGGTGGACAACGAGACGGGCGGACGGCTGGCGCTGGAGCACCTGCATCAGTTGGGCCACCGCAAAATCGCGTTCATCCGCGGGCCGAAGATGCTGATCGACAGCGCGCCGCGGTGGCGCGGAGTACAAAAATTTGCACAAGCGGCAGGGCTGGCGATTGATTCCTCACTGGTCGCACAATTGCCCGACTCCTTTGACCCTAACTCCGGGTTTGAAGGCGGTTTCCGGCTGACGGAAGAATTCCTGCATCACAAGAAAAAATTTACGGCGCTGATGGCTTTCGACGACCTGACGGCGCTGGGAGCGATGCGCGCGCTGAGCAAGGCGGGAGTGAAGGTGCCGGAACAATGTTCCGTGACGGGATTCGACGACGTGGCGCTCTCGGCGCTGGCCGCGCCATCCCTGACGACGGTGCGCCAGCCGCTGGAAGCGATGGGGAATTTGGCAGTGAACATCGTGATGGAGGGAGTGAATGCGGGGCTGGAAAAGCGCGATTGGACGATCGCGCGGCACAAGATGAATCCCGAGCTGGTCATTCGCGAGTCCACGCGCGCGGTTTCCAGAACCGGCTCGGATGACTGATGAAGAGTCTTGCGATACGTAAGTGTGAAAACGAAAGAAGCGCAGCCAACCTAGCGGCGCTTCTTGGATGTGCGAATTTGGTTGTTTGAGCGTCCGGTCCCGTTACTGCGACGCCGGCACAAAGACTTCCGAGGGAGTCAGGAATTCGAGATTTGCAAGCTCGCTGACGACGCGAACCCGCTCGAAGCGTCCTTTCTTCCCGCCGCTGCTTTCAAACGTCAGCAAGTATTGATTGGCAAGGTGAAGGCCAATCTCATCAAAGTAGGGCTTCAGAGTCACAGGTTCGCCGAGACCGAGATAAAAAGATTCAGCGCCGGTTTCGTCCGAAAGCTGGCTCAGATTGGATTGCGCAAGCGAAACGCGGAAGAACCCACGGCCGAAATGTCCCGAATCCGGAGCGTAGATGGTCCAGATATTGATGTTTTGCTTCTGCGCGCGTTCGATGGTGGGGTCGAGGTCCGGGCTCGTCGGCCCGAAATTCCCGCGGAAATAATCGATGCCCGAGGTGATCATCAGGATGGAGCGGCGGTCTCCGGTGGAGGGCCAGCGCTTCATCAGATCTTGCAGCTCGAGATAAGGACTGGAAAACGCGCCGCGTCCGCCGATGGGAATGCGCAAAGCTTTGGCGGCAAGCACGTGATCATTGGTAAAATCCTGCGCGAGCATGGCCGTGCCATTTCGGCCGTAGAACACGGAGACGTAGGTGGTTGGCGGCTGCGCCGCGATGAAAGCTTTCAAATCGCTCCACTGGCTGGCGATGACGGAGTCCAGCGAATCGTCGATCAGCACGGCAAGATAGAGCGTCTCGGCGCGCTTCCAGTCCGCCACTTGCAGGCGTTCCTTGCCCTGGTAAAGCTGGATATCGTCTTTCTTCACTTCCGGCGGGGTGGTGTCCTTCTTGCCGACGGCCGTGACGGTCATTGTCACCGAGCTGGGTCCCGTAGCGAAGGCGCGCACTGTCGATAATCCCAACACCGCAGCGAACGTCCCAAGCATCAGAAGCGCATTGCGGAAATACATTTTCTTTGACATCGAAGTAACTCCCTTTCTTCATCCCACATTACTTAGATGCGGGGGCCGTACAAAGTGCACATATCATGCCGGGAAGCCATCTTGTCTGCCATCCGGACTTCGCCGCAGGAGAGTCTCCAGCGGTGAAGCACTACACCGGCGCGATCGGTGAAAGCGCAATAAACACAAGGTTTATTGTGTTCGATCCAGTCGTGTAGATGATGGCGGTGGCGCAGAAAGAAGGTGAACTGCTTTCCGGAGAAATCGGCAGCTTCCTAGTCTGGAGCCTTACTGAAGGGCTGCATGGGGCGTTTGAGTCACCGGTGTGACCAACGCGCCAGCCGCGGGCAGCTCTTCAATCAAGAAACACCGGAGTGGGACGAAAAGTTGCACGTGGGGCTCGAAATGGCGCGTACGATGCTTCCGCAAGCCGATTCAAGCTTCGACAACAGCGGTGTTTATTTTGCGCCGGCTTTTTTCCGGGCGACCTGCAGCTTACTGGAGAGAAAGCAGTTAGGCAGTATTTCCGAAGGATAGAAGGCTGACGGAGGGAGGGTCTTAAGGCGCGTGGCAGGCATTCTTCTGCGGGTTCTCCATATTTTTTTAGAGCGTTCTCCAGGGACAAGTAACCAATCCGCATTGCCGCGAACCGCGGCCCACGCGGGCAGAGTCCCCCTGCGGTAATCTGCGAAGGCATGGGTACGACACTTACCATTCCGCCTGCGAGGCTGGAGCCGGCATCGCGCGCACAAGAGACCGGTTCGCCGGGCCCATGGATTTATCGCCCGTGGATCGATCTTCTGATCGGGTGCGGAGGATGGTCCGCTCCGCTCTTGCTGCTGGCATTTTATGCAGCAAGCTCCCATACGCATGCCTGGACCGTGGCGTTCTACTTTCTGGCGTTGCTTTTCAACTACCCGCACTTCATGGCCACGGTCTATCGCGCGTATCACACGCAGACGGAATTTGCGAAATACCGCATATTCACGGTGCATGTTGCCGTGCTCCTCGCGCTGGCGGGTTTCGTCGCGCATGTGTGGTATCCGCTGCTGCCCTGGATTTTTACGCTGTACATCTGCTGGAGCCCTTGGCACTACACAGGACAAAATTTTGGCTTGCTGATGATGTTTGCGCGGCGCGCGGGCGTATCCCCGACGCGCGGGGAACGCCTGGGATTGCGTCTCTCGTTCGTTGCGTCCTACATCCTTTTAATGCTCAGTTTTCACACGGGATCATCGGGCGACGCGCTAGTGCTCTCTCTCGGATTGCCCGCGAAAATCACATTCCCGGCGCGCGCAGTCCTTGCATTGTTTTTTCTGGTGGCCAGCACGTGGTCGCTTGCCTCTTTGGCGCGTCGGAGCAGTCTGCGCGCTGTGATTGCGCCAATTACGCTGGCCGCGACACAATTTCTCTGGTTCTTGTTGCCGGTGCTGATTGAACTTTTCAGCGGACGCGAAGTCCCGCAAACACGCTACAGCAGCGGGATCCTGGCCGTGCTGCACTCCACACAATACCTGTGGATCACCAGCTACTATCAGGAACGCGAAGCCAGGGCCGCGGGGAAGACCAATTGGAGATTCTCGCGTTATCTGTTCACGCTGGTTGCGGGCGGGATTGCGCTTTTTATTCCCGGTCCGTGGATCGCGAGCCGCGTCTTCCATACGGATTTCGCCGCAAGCTTTCTTACCTTCACGGCGCTCGTGAACATTCACCACTTTGTTCTCGATGGCGCGCTCTGGAAGCTGCGCGATTCGCGCATCGCGGCGCTCTTGCTGAACACGCGGGACAAGACCACCGATTCGGGCGCGGCGGCGCAGAGTTTTTTCCTCATTGCCACGCGCTGGCTGGCCGGGCCAGCGACACTTGCCCGGGCGCTGCGAATCGCGACGGTCGCGATACTCTTCGCCTGGGCGGCCATCGATCAATTGCACTTCTACTGGTCGAGCAAGGCGGATAGCCTCGTTGCGCTGCAGCACGCCGCCAAACTCAACCCGGATGACAGCACAGTGCAAATGCGTCTGGCAAAAGCGGAAATGTCCGCCGGCTTGTGGGATGCATCTCTCGCGGCACTGCAGCACGCCGCAGAGGTGAATCCGGGAAATCTATCGTTGCAGTCGGCTTACGTTCGCGGATTGATTGAAAATGGCCGGGACGCCGCGGCCTACGAGCAATATCAGAAGATTCTGGAGCGCTGGCCGCGTGACGCCGATTCGCTGATCAATTATGGGCTGCTGGCGCACCGGCTAGGCCACGACGAGGAGGCCGTGGACAACTGGCAGCGCGCGGTCGATGCCGACCCATCGCAGTTTTACGCTCAGCTTTATCTGGCGCAAGCGTTGGGCCAGCGAGGAGAGATGCAAGCTGCCGCGCGCCACTATCGCGCTTATTTGCAAATCGTAGCGGCGCATCGCGCGGAACACGTTAAAGAAACGTCCAGCGTTCTCGCTGCGCTGGTGAAGGTCGCGGATGCCGACGCTGCCGGCAATCGCGCGAGCGACGCGATGCAAGGCTACGCGGCAGCTGTCAGTTTTGCAGGGAAGGCCGGCGACAAAACCATGCAGAGTCTTGCCTTGGTACATCTGGCCGATTTGCAGGAAAAACAGGGTGATACTGCGGCCGCGGCACAATCCTATCAACGCGCAGTGACGCTCGACGCTTCGCTCTTCGACCCGCGAAGCGCGGCAAGCGACTGGCTCAACTACGGGCAATTTCTCCGCCGCCAGGGTCAGCCCGAGCGGCTTGTTTTCGTATGCTTTCTGCGCGCGGAAGAGCTGTTGCAAGCCAAGCCGGGCGAAGAGCTGACTGCTATCGTCCAAGAACGCGCGGAAAGCGAGAGACGACTCGGGCGCGCAGCAGCTGCCGCGCGCAGTCAAAGAGATTCGGCAGCAAAGGAAGCCATCGCTCTGCCGGCTTCCTCCTTTAGATCAAAATCTTAATTTCATCGAGCGTGGCAGGAAGAAAAGCTTGCCGGCCTCGACTGTCCTTGCACGCGAAAAGCTGGAGAAGTTAAGGGACGATTCTGATGCTCTCCTTCGAGCCGCAATTTCAATGGGAAGCTGGGAGATACGGAACAAATCCGTGTGCTTTGGTTGGCAAGCGATACACGGACGTCGTCGCGGTGATGTAAAGCGTGCCGTAGTCCGCATCGCCCCAGGCTAGATTGGCAGGTTGCTCGGGCATGGCGATGGTTCCGAGATGATGGCCCTGTGCATCCCACACCCAGATGCCTTTCGGGCCAGTCACGTAGAGATTCCCTTGTGTGTCCACTTTGATTCCGTCGGGCACGCCATCGTCTTTGCCGCCGGGCTCCTCCCCGAAAATGCGTCCGTTGGCGAGCGTTCCGTCGGCGGCGAAGTCATAGACGCGAATGTTTCTCTGCTCGCTGTCGTCCACGTAGAACTTTTTCCCGTCGGGGGAAAAAGCCAGCCCGTTCGGCTGGGTCAACTCCTTGGTGAGCAGGCGGAGGCCACCGTCCGGAGCGAGACGATACACGCCTTGAAACGGAATTTCCTGCTTCTCTCCTTTCACCAAGTCCAGCGTGGGATCGGTGAAATAGATGGCTCCGTCCGGGCCGATGAGCACATCGTTGGGACTATTGAAGCGTTTGCCTTGATAGCGGTCGGCGAGAATTTTGTAATGACCGCCGGGATCGACTTGAATAATGGCGCGTAATACGCTGGCGCAATCCAGAAGATGGTGCTCACGATCGTACGTATTTCCGTCGGGATCGCCTAGGGCGATGAGTTCTTCCTTGCGGCCACCCGGCAGGTAGACGCGAAATATTTTGTTGATCTCTTCATCGCTGACGTAGAGAAATCCGGCGGGATCCCAGACGGGGCCCTCCGTGAATCCGAAGCCGCTGGCGACGCTGGTGAGCTTTGCGTCGCGGTCCACCAACTTCCAGAATTGTGGCGAGTCGGGCAGCAGCTCGAACTTTCGCGCGGGCGCATCGGCTTTCTGAGGGATGAAAGAGGCAAGCATTACGAGCAAGAGAGATGAGAGAAGCGCAACGCTCTTCATTTTTGAGGTCCAGTCTTGTGAGTTTTTGAAGAGATCATGAAATCATCACGGTTTAGAAAGAACACCGCCAATCGCCGATTCTGTCTTCAGTCATCCTCTTTTTCCTGCATTGCCTTTGTTTGGGAGGATGGCGCTTGCTTCGCCGCCCGCGCGGAGGAGATGAGGAAGCTGACAAGGTCATCCAGCTCGGGACGGCTCAACACAGACCCGTAGTCAGAAGGCATCGGGGATTTTGGTTGATACTCGATGGTTTGGAGGTCCGACCTTGCAAACAGATGGAAGACTCCGTCGACCGACTGCAATTGCAGGGAAAAATTGTCTTCATTGCGCGCGATGCCTGTGAATTGCCGGCCATCGCGGGTTGTGATGAATACAGTTCTGGCACGCAGGTCCAAGTCCTTGTTCGGATCGGTGATCGCCTCGCGAATTTCTTCTATGGAGACATTCGAAGCGTAGGAGGAGAGATCGGCGCCGAGAAAGCCGCCTGAGCCGTTCACCATGTGACAATCTCCGCACCCGGCGTTGCCAAAGAAAAGCGATTTGCCTTTTTGGGGATTACCCGGGAGGAGAAAAGTTTTGCTGCTTCCTTGCAAAGCGCGCAAGTAGGCTACGAGCGCTTTGAGCTTTGGAACGCCCAAAGATTCGAACGGCGGCATGCCTGAGTCCGGAAGACCATCTTGAAGAAGCTTTAGCAAGTCCTTATCCGAACGGCTCAGCGCTTCCGGACGGGTGAGGATGTTCGGCCCCCGTTCGCCTCCGTGACCGTCCAAGCCATGGCAAGCCGCGCAGACGGACTCAAAAATCCCGCGTCCATCTCCACGAAAAGCGGGGACGGATTGTTTTTCAACCCTAGTCGCTCTTGCTCGTTGGGCCCGGATCTGAATTGAAAAAATAAAGAGGAACAGAAAGATAAGCCCCGCTGCGGCGAAGCAAACCCACGGGGAATAAGACGCTTTAGAATTTTTCATTCTCATGGGGTTTTGCGATGGAGGCTGAGGCGTCACCTATCATGCCCCAGCCTCTATCCGGGTTCCAAACAGTGGTCTAGAAGGTGAATTTCGCGCCAATCTGCAGAATGCGGGGTGCATTGGCAGCGGTGATGAGGCCGAAGTTGGCGTTGTCGATGCTCCCCTCTGGATTTTGAAACTGGGCTTGGTTGAAGATGTTAAACGCTTCCAAGCGAAGCTCGAGCAATCTTGATTCGGTGATATTGATGTTTTTCTGCAACCCCATATCCCAATTGTTTAAGCCCGGGCCATGGAAGAAACGGCGGTTGGAATTGCCAATCTGTCCGGGCTGCTCCGGCGTGAAAAGCGCGGTGTTGAAATAGGTTTGCCTGGAGCGAGGATCGGTGTTGTTGAAGAGTTTGCCTGGGGTGAAGTTGGGAATGTCGGTTCCAATCGAACCAGTCAGGGACACGTCATTGCCTTCGGAAAGCTGCACGGGCAAGCCCGTTGCAAAGGTAGTGATGCCGGAAAGCTGCCAGCCACCTGCGACCCGCTTGGCAAAGCCACTATCCGCATGGAAAAGCTTGTCAAAAGGAAGAACCACGCTATAGCTGGCGACGAAATTGTTTTTCACATCGAAGAGGCAGAGGCCCCTGCTGATCTTCGGATTGAAAGGATTGGTGGGATCTTCAAGACCCGAGGAGTTATCCAGGCATTTGCCGTACGTGTACCCAACGAGGAATTCGCCCCTGGCACTAGTATGACGAATGGTGGCCTGGAAGGAATGGTAGGCCGAATTGGCTATGGTCTTTTCGTAAGCATTACTGCCAAAGGCGGCTGGTACGCCCGCGCTGTTCAATCCTGCGATCAGGCGTGTACTGGAAAAGGAGGTGATGCCGGGAAAGCCGGGAGCCGTTACGCCGTTGGCCAGAACGAATGGTCCCGAGTCTTCGTTGCCGGGACCGCAAACGTTGCTGCCGGGAGCAAGATTAGTGGGATCGCTCAAGAAAAGGCAAAGACTGTTGATGCTGGGATTGGAATTGATGAAGGTAATGAGTTTATGGCCTTCCGTGCCAACGTAACCGATGCTGACCAGGGTGTTGGCGCTCAACTGGCGCTGGATGGAAAAGTCAAAATGCTCGGCGTAGGGCAGGCGGTTCTGGTGATTGAAGGCGACCTCGGCGTTGCCAGTGAGGGGTAAAAACGGGGAAAAATCAAAAGTGGTATTGGGATGTTGAACAGTGGCGCCGGTGGGGAGAGTGAAGGGAAATTTCTGCCCGTCGGGACCAGTAACGCGGTCGATAAAAGGAGTTTCAAAGAGTTTTTGTCCGCCGGGAGACCAAAACAGGCCGAAGGGGACGTCGCCCACTTCCTGGAACTGGCTTAGGTCCTCGAACGCGGAATAGAAGATCCCAAAGCCGACACGAATACTAGTTTTTCCGGGCCCACCGGTCAGTTTGGAAAGGAATCCGTCGCTCACGCCGGGCGAGTAGGCCAAGCCGAGGCGCGGAGAAAAGGCGTCGTATTGGGTTGATGCCAGGGTCTGGGGAATGCCCTTGTCACCTGGGAAAACCAATCCCGTGGGAGCGTTGGTAAAGACCACCGATTGCTGGCCGGGAACAATCGTATCGATTTTGTTTTGGGTGTCGTACCAAGGCTGGCCGAATTCCCAGCGGAGGCCGAAGTTGAAGGTGAGGCTGGACTTCACGCGCCAGCTATCCTGAAAGAAGCTGCCAAAATACTTGCTGCGGGAATCCAGGAGCTGCTGGCTGGCCTGGATGAAGCCCTGGTTACCGCCGCTGCCGACGGCGCCGATCAAGAAGTCCACAAAATCGGAGCCGGTTTCGGTGCCATCGAAAAGAAAGTCGCCGTTTTCGCCGAAGAAGTTGCGTTCATTGATTTGGTCGTAGTGGAAGGCAGCGCCAAACTTAAAAGTGTGGGTTCCGATGACCTTCGTAAAGTTGTCGTAGATCTGGTAGGTGGTATTGAACTGGCCGGTGGTAATGTTTGGCACGCCGATGGTGGTCCCCAGGTTGAAGAAGCTGAGGGAAGGTACGCCTTCCAAAGCAGGGTTGACTGGGCCGATGCCGCCGTTGAAGGAAGCTCCGGACCCCGCTGGAGGAACGAAACCTAGAGATGCCAGCTTGCCGGCCCCCAGGCCGCCGCTCGGTTGGTTGAGATGCGCGCTAAGCCGCGTAACGCTGAAATGGAATTCATTGACGGAGGTGGCACTCAGCGTTTTGGTTTCGCCCAGGCTGAACAATTGGGCGCGGCCGATGCTCGAGTCCGCGAAGCCTGGGACGTTAGCACCGATACCGTTTGCGGGAGTGGGGTTGCTGAGCGTGAAGTCGTCCCGGAAATAATAGCCGGACAGCGTGCCGAAGCGAGAGTTGTCGTCGATGCGGATGGCCCCCTTATCATCGTTCAGCCGGGAGGGGAGCGCGGAAGTGAACAAGCCGAATCCAGCGGCAGGGTTATTGACAGTGGGAATTGAGGGGAGAAGGTTAAGGGCAATTTTCGATATTGCACCGGCGGGAATAATGCCGCCGGGGAAGACGCAACCGGTAGCAGTATTGGTGCTATTGCAGGTGGGAGTCCAATAGGGCTCACCAGCCGCAACGGGATATCCGAGTCGGCTGCTCAAAAGGGCCGGCCAATTACCTCCTTTAACGGCGGCAGAACCGTCGGATTGCGACTGGAACAAGCTTAAAGCGTTGGCGCTGCCATTGGCTCCCGGAAGAACGGTGCTCGACGGGACGTTAGTGGTGACGGTGTTACCGACGATCTGCCGAGTTCCTTGGTAATCGCCAAAGAAGAAGAGCTTCTCGTGAAGGATCGGGCCTCCCCCCGTGCCGCCGAATTGATTGCGCTTGAAATCACCGATTGTGCCCGGCGGATCGAAAAAATTGCGGGCGTCAAACGCGGTGTTGCGCAGGAATTCAAAAGCGCTGCCATGAAATTGGTTCGTTCCGGACTTGGTGACGACGTTGACCTGGCTACCGCTGTAGTTGCCATATTCCGCGTCAAAATTGTTGGTGATAATGCGGAATTCGGCAATGGAATCGAGATTAGGAATGATGCCGGTACCGTTGTTGCGACCCTCGACCACATTGGCGCCGTTGACTTGGAACCCGTTGGCGCTCTCACGTTGGCCGTTAACCGACTGATTCCCAGCGTTAAGATCGCCGGAAGGTTGACGATTATTTGTGTCAGGAGCCTGAGTTCGATACGCGGCTGGGACAACTCCCGGCTGGAGCGATAGTAAATCGGTATAGGCGCGGCCGTTTAGAGGAACCGCGAGGATCTTCTTGCCTTCGATGACTTCGCCATTTTGCGTACTCTCGGTATCGACGTGGACGGCTTCGCTCAGGACAATCACTTCATCGCTCGTCTGGCCCAGTTGCAAAACTGCGTCGACGCGAAGAGCCGCGTTGGCGTCGATGACCAGACCTGTCTGCTTGAACAGTTTGAATCCAGCAAAACGAATCTCTACGTTATAGATACCGATCGGCAGCGAAGGGAAATTGTAGAATCCCTTGGAGTCCGTGGTGATCTCCGTCTTGACAGCAGTCTGGGTTTCCGTGGCGGTCACCACGGCTCCCGTAATGACGCCGCCGTTGGGATCCGAGACTACGCCGGAGATGCTGCCGGTGGTACTGGCCCCGGCAACCGCATTGGCCAAAAAGCTGAATAGAGCTGCAAATAGGAACCTCGAGAACAATCGCATCGCTCTTCCCCCGTTGAAGCAGACTTATTAGGATATTGCTTCGAGTTTGCGAAATTCCGGCTTTTTACCGGACCAATGTGCCAAACCATAGTCAAAATATCCCCCTTGGAGCGCCTCTCCTTCGAAGAGACGCTCACGCACGGGGTGCACCGGATCCCGGTACTCGACCAATCGGCTTTATTGAATCGAATTAATAACAAATCGCGGGCTGGTGTCAAGGAGAAAGAAATGTTACAGTGCGCGCAATCCGAAGTTCAGGAGAAACCGATGAATGGAGCGCTTCGTTCGACTTTATTCCGCCGCGCCGGCAGAAGGGCGGCATTAGTCGGAGTCTTGATGGCGGGCGTTGCCGCACTGGCGTGGGCTCCCGCGGGGAAGACGCACCAAAGCGAGACGCCCGCAAGCGACGACGCTTCACTGCTGGAGGGCTTCCGCCACGTGGAAGTCGCTTCCGTATCCGATGCATTGGAGCAAATGACGGGCAAGAAGATGTACATGTCTCATCGCATGAGGCCGATTTTCTCCACCAAATTTGCCGGCGTGGCGCTCACGGTGCTTCTCAAGAAAGAAAGCAACCACGACCCGGACGCGCTCAATGGCATGCTCGCGGCCATCGATCATGGCGGCGCGAATTCGGTTTACGTGATGGTGGTCGAAGATGGCGCGGACATTGCGGGAATGGGCGGGCTAATGGGCACCGCGATGTCCGCGCGAAATTTTTCAGGTGCCGTGATCGACGGCGGGGTGCGCGACACAGCGTATCTTCAGAAAATCGGCTTCCCCGTCTACGCGATCGGAGTCGTGCCTTCCACTTCGGTCAGTCATTACCGTTTTGCGGGAGCGAATATCCCCGTTGTGTGCGACGGCGTGGCGGTCACCGGCGGGGATTTTGTGGTGGCGGATGCCGATGGCGTTGTGGTGGTTCCGCGGGCGTCGGCGGCCGAGGCGCTCAAAATCGCTCAGGAGCTGGATTTCAAGGAGCATTCGATGTACGCCTACATCGAGAAACTGAAATCTATCGAAGAAGCAGTGAAGAAATTTGGCCGCCTGTGATGAACGGCTACTTTTTCGGCGGCTTTGTTTTCGAAAATGAATTTGGAATGCGGCGTCCCACCTGCCGCACGGGAGTTTTTCCGGCGTGATGAGAGGGCGAAACACAAATCGTTTGGTTATTTGTGTAAGCCTCTTCCTGGCGGCGCTGCCGTGCGAGGCACAGAACGCGAGCCCCATGAGAGGCCACTGCCAAATCGAAGCGGGCACTTTTCGCGGGTGGAAAGCGCAGCAGCTCACGAACGAATGGGTGCAACTCACGATCGTCCCACAACTCGGCGGACGCGTAATGCAGGTCACCTTTGCAAGCCACCCCTATTTGTTCATCAATCCGAAGTACGAAGGCCAATATATTCCCCCCAGCAGCGAAGCGGCAAAGGGCCGCTGGATCAATTATGGCGGCGACAAACTCTGGCCCATGCCGGAGGGAACGCAGGACGAGCAGCATTGGGCGGGTCCCGTCTCCGACGCACTCGACGACGGCGACTACTCATTCAAAGTTCTCTCACAAGATTCCAAGTGTACGGTGCGGCTGGAAGGACCACCCGATCCGAAGACAGGCTTGCAATACGCGCGAGAAATCAGCTTGGGCGAAAATGCGCCGAAAATTTCATTTCACGCCGTGATGAAGAATATTGCTGGTCATCCGATTCGGTGGTCGATGCAATCGGTGACGCAATACGACACGTCGGACGCGGCGAACCCCGGAAATTTCAATCATGACTTCTGGGCGTTTACGCCTGCGAACCGCCGCAGCGCATACCTCAACCGCTATCACGTGCGCACCGGCCTTGCGAATGACCCTTCTTTCTCGGTGAAAGACGATCTGTTTTGTCTCCACTGGCTTAATTTGCAGAGTGAAGTTTGGGTGGACTCGTCTGGCGGCTGGCTCGCCGTCGTCGACCGCTCCACTGGTTACATCATGGTGGAACGCTTTCCGTACTTCGACGCGAACGAGTACCCCGGCAATGCCACGGTGATTTTTTACAAGAATGGCCCTTCGTTGGAGCTCAATGACAAAGGCATTCCTTATGTGACCACCTCGAATCCGGGAGATTCGCTTCACTACATGGAAGCCGAGGTGAACAGTCCGATGGTGCGGTTGGAACCGGGTGCGACGTACGCACTGGATACAGAATGGCTTCCAACGCGCATGGGAAAGGAGTTCAAAACGGTGATAGATGCCGGCGTTGTAGAAAATTCGTTCACCGTTTCCTCCACGCCCGGCGGCATTCTCCTTAGCGGAGTTTTCGGCGTGTTCACTCGGGGAAAGTTGGAAGCGCGGTTGTTTGACAAGCAGGGCGTGGCAATTGCAAGCGTTGCCTTACAATCGGTGAGCCCCTCGGAAGTGGTGGAGCTGCATGAGGAAATCAAAGCTCCGCGACAAACGGCGCGTGTATCCCTGCACGTCATGGATCAGCAAGGCAGCGACTGGGGTTCGCTCGGCGAGGGCTGGCTTTCTGCAGCGGACGGGGGTTCCTAGAAAGATGGGATTCGGTCAACGCATGTTGTGGATGGCGGCGATTTGTGGATTTCTGGCCGTAGCGGCACATCCGCAAGAGGAGAGTAGTTCTTCGGTTTCTACTGCCATCCGTGTTTCTTCCGAGGCTCTTACCGTGCAGCCCGTCGGCGCGAATTGGCTCTCTTACAACGGCGACTACACAGGGCGCCGTTTCAGCGGTCTCGATCAGATTCAGGCGAAGAATGTCGATCAGCTCCGCGCGCAGTGGGTTTTCCACGCGCCAAATTCGAATAGCCTGGAAGTTACGCCGGTAGTGTTCGACGGGCTGATGTTCGTCACTTCCGCCAATGACGCCTACGCCCTGGACGCGCAAACCGGCCGCATAATTTGGCAATACTCGAGGCCGGTCACGGAAGGCCTCATCGACGACGCCGCGCAACATCACAATCGCGGTGTGGGTATTCTCGGTTCTCGCATTTACATGGAAACAGACAATGCCCATTTGCTGTGTCTGGATGGACGCTCCGGCCATCTGCTGTGGGACGTGCCCTACGCGGAGGGAAACAAAAACTATGGCGCGACGAGTGCGCCGCTTGTCGTGAAAAACAAAGTTCTTGTGGGAACTTCCGGCGGAGACGATGGCGTCCGCGGATTTATCGCCGCCTTTGACGCCGAGACGGGAAAACTCGCGTGGCGTTTCTGGACCATTCCGGGGCCAGGGGAATTTGGTTCTGCCAGTTGGCCTGGCGAACTATACAAGCGCGGCGGCGGCACCACCTGGATGCCCGGAACGTACGATCCGGAACTCAATACTGTTTTCTGGGGCACCAGCAATCCTGCTCCGGACTTCGACGGTGGCCCGCGCCCGGGAGACGATCTCTACACCGATTGCGTTCTGGCGCTGGATCCCGATACAGGAAAACTGAAGTGGTATTTTCAATTTACTCCGCACGATCTGTTTGACTACGATGCGACGGAGACTCCCGTTCTTGTCGACACGAACTATCAGGGACAGCCGCGCAAGTTGCTTGCGGAAGCAAACCGGAATGGCTACTTCTACGTCCTCGACCGTATCAACGGAAAATTTCTCTCGGCCTTCCCATTCGTGGAAAAATTGAATTGGGCCAAAGGAATCGACGCACAAGGCCGGCCGATTCGTACCGGCTTGCAACCCACCGCGGAGGGAACGCGTATCTGTCCAGGTTTTATCGGCGCTACAAATTGGTATTCACCGTCCTACAGTCCATTCACTCGTCTGGTTTATTTCCTCGCGGAGGAAAACTGCAACCTCTATTTTTTGAAGCCGCAGGAATTCTCCGAAGGAAAAACCTATTACTCCACGGGAGTGAGACATAGCCCCGGCGATCACGGCCAGAAAATCCTGCTGGCCTATGACTTCGAATCCGGCAAACCTGCGTGGCGGTATCCCCAGGCTGGCTCGGGACACTCTTCGGGTGGAGTGATGACCACCGCCGGTGGACTTCTTTTTTTCGGCGACGATGCGCAGTCCTTCGAGGCCGTGGACGCCCTAACCGGCAAGCCGTTGTGGCATTTCAACACCGGCCAGGGCATGCACGCCTCGCCTATGACCTACGCCGTGAATGGCAAGCAATACGTGGCCATCGCCGCGGGAAGCGATATTTTCAGTTTTGCATTGCCCTAGGGAACAAACGTTTCAAATCATGCTGACTCGAAGGAGGATTGCGAAATGTTTTTCACGCTGAGCACAAGAAGAAACTTCGCCGCTCGCCTGGCCGCACTTTTGCCGGGCCTCGGCATTGCGGGGATGGCTGCCGCAACTCCGGCGCCGGCCGCGCAGAACACTGGTGGCGTCCAGAAACTGGATGGCGACGGCAAGCCTGCGGGCAAAGGATTCATCACACCGCTGATCATTCACAACGGATTGATCTACATCGCCGGGCAAGGCGCTCATTCGCGCGGCGACAAATCCGACGCCGGAAAAACTCCCACCATCGAAATGCACACCAAAATGGTGATGGATGGCGTGAAGGCGGTCGTCGAAACGGGCGGCGGCACCATGGACAGCATTCTTCAGCTCACCGTGTATCTGGCCAAGCTGGAGTATTACGACGGCATGAACTCCGTTTTCAAAACTTACTTTCCAAACGGCGGTCCTGCTCGCACCACGGTTGCTGTTGCCGGCTTGCCCGGCGAGTCGCTGGTGGAAATCAATTGCATCGCTGCCGTTGTTCGTGACGTAAAGAAGGAAGGGTAAATCCATGGCCTTTAGGGACAGTTGGAATCGCAGAACATTTCTCGGAACTCTCGGTGCGCTGGCGGGTATGATTTTCAGCCCGCGCAAAACGCTGGCGCTTCCGGCTGGAGGCGGCGCGGCTGCTCCGATCAACGGATTCGGTGCAACCGGAAATGTGTACGAAGAGTTGGGAGTGACCACCGTCATCAACGGCCAGGGAACCATGACTGTCCTCGGCGGCTCCCTGATGCGGCCTGAAGTCGAAGCCGTAATGGCTCTGGCGGGCCGCCATTTTGTCAGCATCCCTGACCTGGAAGTCGCCGCCGGCAAGCGCATCGCCGAATTGCTAAAGCTGCCGGAAGGATATGGCGCCATCGTCACTTCCGGCGCAGCGGCGGCGATGCAGTCCGGCCTCGCCGGCATTCTCACCGGCAACAATCCGAAGTTCATCGAGCAGTTGCCGGATTTGACCGGCATGAAAACGGAAGTCATCATTCAAAAATCGCACCGCAATCCTTTCGATCACCAACTGCGCGCCACGGGCGTGAAGCTCGTGGTCATCGAATCGCGCGACGATCTGAAAAAAGCCATAAATCCGCAGACCGCCATGATGCACTTCTCGAACTTCGCGGATAAGGAAGGGCAGATCAAAATCGAGGAATGGGTCAAGCTGGCGCATGAAAATCAGATCCCTGCGTTCATCGACGCTGCCGCGGACACGCCTCCCGTTTCGCATTTGTGGGATTACGCCAACATGGGCTACGACCTCATTGCCTTCAGCGGCGGAAAAGCGATTCGCGGACCGCAGTGCGCGGGGCTGCTCGTTGGCAAGAAAGATCTCGTGGGAAACGCGATGCTCAACAACAGCCCACACGAAGACACGCTCGGCCGTAGCCAGAAAGTGGGCAAGGAAGAGATCGTCGGGATGGTCAAAGCTCTCGAGTCCTACCTGCAGGAGGATCATGAAGCCTTGAACAAGGAATGGCAGCGCCGTCTGGATTTTATTTCCGCGGAAATTACGAGAATTCCCGGGGTAACAACATCGTTCCCTGAACCGGAGATCGCCAACCACGTCCCCCACATGCACATCAAGTGGGATCCGGCCCACATTGCGTTGACACCACGCGATGTAACCGCGGCGCTGCGCGACTCAAAACCGTCCATCGTTCTTTCCGCAGGGGAACATGGTGAAGCCTTGTCGATGAATTCGTTCATGCTGCAACCCGGCGAAGAAAAGATCATTGCGGAGCAATTAGTGAAAGTGCTGAAGTCGCACGCCGCGTGAACGAAGCGGCTCTTTTCTTGGCAAGATCAGTGAACCTGTTCTTCCGGAGCCGGCGAATGGCCGTAAACAGCTCGCATCAAGGGAGCGTCCATGGTTGAGCGTGCGGAGAGCCGCGTGCGCTGCTTCCTTGTGTTTTGGCTCTTTATCCTGAGCGCGGTCGCCTATCTCGACCGCATCAATCTCGCGATCGCGGGAAGCTCCATTGCCACGGAATTCCGACTCACCAATGTTCAACTGGGATCGTTGACCAGCGCCTTCTTGATGGGCTACGCGCTTTTTCAAACCGTCGGGGGATGGCTGGCCGACCAACTCGGTGCGCGGCGAGTGCTCACCATGGGGGTCTTGTGGTGGGGCGTTTTCACTTCGCTTACTGCCGCCGTCCCTGCCAGAATTTTGTTCGCAGTGTTGGTTCTTGCAGCGGCACGGTTCCTCTTGGGGGCTGGGGAAGCGGTCCTTTTCCCCGCTTCCAACCAATTCGTCTCGCGCTGGATTCCTTCGTCGGAGCGTGGAATTGCCAATGGACTGATTTTTGCGGGAGTGGGCGTCGGTGCGGGCGCCACGCCATTTCTTATCACCTATATTATGGTTCACAACGGCTGGCGGTGGTCCTTCTGGATAAGCGCCACCATTGGATTGGCGGTCGGCGCCATTTGGTATGTTTTTGCGCGGGATACGCCGGAGGAGCATGCCGAGGTCTCCCCATCGGAATTGCAGCACATTCAAGCGGGACGAACACTTATATCCTCGACGTACGCAAGCGGGGACAATGAATCAAAGCAAGTTGTTGCTGTAGCGGATGGGCGCATTCCTTGGAGCGCCATACTCTCCTCAAAAAACGTCTGGGCCGTTTCGCTCGCCTATTTTTGTTTCGGTTATGTGGCGTGGATTTTTTTCACGTGGTTCTTTATTTACCTGGCCAAAGTCCGGGGATTGAATTTGAAGGCCAGCGCTTCGTATACGACGCTACTCTTCCTTTCGATGGCCGCATGCAGCCCACTAGGCGGAGCGATCAGCGATAAGCTCACCAAGCTGCACGGAAAACGCATCGGACGATGCGGCATCGCGGTATTCGCGCTGTTGCTGACCGCTGTATTTCTTGTATTTGGTTCGCAAGTGCAGAGCGCACCACTGGCAAGCGTCGTTCTTGCCGGTGGGGCGGGCGCGCTTTATCTTTCGCAAAGCTCTTTCTGGTCGGTGACTGCTGATATCTCCGCGGGATCTTCCGGTTCCGTGTCCGGTTTCATGAACATGGGCAATCAATTTGGCGGAGCGCTCACCGCTTCCCTCACGCCGGCAATCGCGGCTCGATATGGCTGGACTGCTTCTTTTTCCGTTGCTGCGAGTTTGGCTGTGCTCGGCGCCGCCGCCTGGTTATTGGTTGAACCCGATCGTGCGCTTGCGCCTCCGCCTGCCAGGAGCTGATCGGCTACAAAATCTTCTGCACGTTTAGCAAACATCCTCTGCGCATGAAGATTGCCGTAATCTACATTCTTCAACGCCGATCGCGGAATATATCTTCATTGAGCTTCTGACACCATTTGAGAAAAACGAGGCTCACCCAGAGCGCTGCGAACTGTCAGGCCGATCTCTGCGGGGCCTACAAAATCCTGCCACTTTCTCACGATCGATCCGTCTGGAGCTAGGAGACGCGTCTTCGGCTGTGTGGCAGAATCGTGGCCGGATGATGCGGATATCTTGATGTCGCTCATTGCAAGGTCGCGGATCACATTTTCCCCGGTTTCGCCCGCGCTCGGCTGCTTCAAATCGAGCGTGACCGTCATTCGGAGTCCGCTGGGGCGAAATTGCATGTAGAGATTCTTCAGGACCAGCAATTGCGCGCCTGAAGCAGCGTCCAGCAATCCATTTGCGTCAATACGCGCTGGAATCTCAGAAACAATCGTCCAGCCCGATTGTGTTTTATGATGCGCGCCAAAGTCATTCTTATCGGCCCGGACACTTTCGCCACCTTCAGCTATTCGAGATCGTTCCTTACCAAAGCAAGGAATCATCGTCTGATCGGATTTCCAGGTGCTTCCCTGTTCTTGACCGGCCTCAGCTCGAAACTCATCGAATGTCCGATAGGTGTGGTTGTCGAAAACCCAAGTGGCGGCACCCCCTCCGCAGGAGGTGTACCGGTTATTCTGGAAGGACATCTCTTTGTTGCTTTCGAGAATCCAAGCCGCGCTCGAGAAAATCTTATTTCCACGAAATATTTTTTGCGAACCACGAAGGTCCGCGCGGTTGAGAACGGCGGGGAAATTGCCCGGAGGATTCCAATAGATTGTATTCCTTTCCACGCGCAGGTTCTCGATGACCCCATTGTTCCACGTCCAAAGAAACATCGCGCCTTGATAGCGCGCCATGCGCGGACTCTTCCCATTATTGATGCACAGGTTTCCTTCCACGACGCTATCGTGCGTGACATATCCGGCGCCAAACACCGCGACGCAATAACCCTGCGTATCATGTCCGAAGTTTTCGAGAACGGAGTTGCGCGTGTTACCGTAATCGATATCGAAAGCGCCGCCGTCCACGCCCGGGCTGTCCGTCAGAAATGCTTCATTTTTGCTGACCACACAGTCCTTGCACATCCACGTCCAGATGGCATTGGGCGTGCCGATGGATTGCGTCGGCTGCATTCCGGTGTGCCAAGCGGCACTGCTGTCAATCAGGCCATCCTTTACTCGAAAGAGAATGATGCCGTCGCCGTATACATCGTCACAGACGAATTGCGCACAATCACATGGGTGTTCCAGTTCTCCTCGGCGACCTGGCCAAAATTGCCGCCGCCTACCAGGATGCCAGCCCATAGCTCAGTACGATAAGCGGTAACTCCTTCGACAAGCACGTCATCGAAATGCTGCTGAATTTTTCCCGGCGAGATCACCACCAAACCGTTGTCCTTGTTTTTTAGATCGCCACCATGTACATCGTGGACCAAAAGATTTCTGATGTGAATGTGATGAAGAATTCCCGCATCGCCGCTGACAAAAACGCCGAAAAGCGTGCCGCCGGAAAATTCGATCGAATCCACGTCCCAATATTCCTGATCAAAGAGTTTGAAAGCTTCCTCATCACCTTGGCCCGCAATAACCTTAGGACGCGTGCCCTGTCCGTAGGCTGTCAAGCGAATCACGGCTGAGGCCGAACCCGATCCTCTCGGCCAGAGGAAACCGTGACACTCCGTTCCACGCTTCAAATGGATGACGTCCCCAGGTAAAAACTGATGTGCGTTTACTTTCTCAAGCGCATGCCACGCCGTCGCAGGGGAATGGCCATCGCCGTTCTGCTCGGCGACGCTGCAATCGACAAAATACTCGCTTCCTCCGGTAGCATCGCTGAAGTTCCTGGCCGCGTGCGCTGTCTCAATTACAGGCGTGACGTTGGACCGGGCAGACCCTGCCGCCAAGGTACGGCCAGAAACCTGCCAGAACAAAATCCAAACGCTCGCAACACAAAGAAAACCTCTTTTCATACAGCTCCTCAAATTTTCAAAATGAATTGGTGCTTCTCAAATTCCGTTCCAGGTTGGCGGCTTCTTCGGCTCCATGCTGCAATAGGCTATTTTTTTTGGCCGTAATACGCTGTGCCGCCATGCTTTCGAAAGAAATGCTTTTCCTGAAGATGCCTGGAGATGGGACGCGCTTTGGGATTCGCCACGAGCGTTTGAGCTGCCATCGTGGCAATTTCTTCCAGAACGACCGCTATGTGAGCCGCTTCCCCGGGCGTTTTGCCCCAACAAAAAGGCGCATGGCCGGCAACCAGCACCGCGGGGGCATGGAACGGATCAAGTTTCGCGAAACGCCTGACGATCGCCTGGCCCGTATTGGCCTCATAGTCGGAGCGAATTTGTGCCGCCGTCAGCGGCTTGGTGGCGGGCACTGGGCCATGAAAATAGTCGGCATGCGTGGTGCCAAAACACGGAATTTCCCGCTGCGCTTGCGCCCAGGAAGTTGCGGAGCGCGAGTGCGTATGGGCCACGCCGCCAATTTCCGGAAAGGCCTTGTAGAGAATCAGGTGCGTGGGAAGATCGGAAGACGGGCGCAGAGAACCTTCGACGACCTTGCCATCGAGACCCACCACGACAAGATCCCCAGGCTTCATCGTTTCGTAAGGAACGCCGCTCGGCTTAATGACCACGAGCCCCTCTTCACGCGCAATTCCGCTGGCATTTCCGAAAGTGTAGAGAACCAGTCCCCGCCGCACCAGTTCCAGATTCGCTTCCAGAACCTCATCGCGCAAGCTTGTGAGTCTCATACGGCGCCTCGCGCTGCGGCGGCGATCCTGCGCAGCGTGGGGAGCACGCCTCCCGCGAGCAGCGGTTTGGAGTCTGCCTTGCCAAATCCAAAATACAGTTCACGATACATTTGATAGAGCTCATCGTAAACTCGCGCGGCGGCGGGGTCGGGCTCCACGACGCGATAACCTGGGCAGATGGCATCTTGCGCTTCTTCAATGGAGCGAAACGTTCCGACAGCAAGGAACGCAAAGATCGAAGACCCCAGGCTCGTTACGTCAGCTTGCGGCACAAGCACGGGCTTGTTCAAAACGTTGGCATACACGCGATTCAAAACAGGATTTTTCTGCGGAATTCCGCCCGCGTTGATCACCCGCCGGATCGGCACGCCATACTCCGCCATGCGCTCGAGAATCACGCGCGTGTGAAAAGCAGTTCCTTCGATGGCGGCAAAGAGTTCATCTTGCGGAGTGTGTGTCATGTTCCAGCCGAGGGTCATGCCGCCGAGGTCGGGATTGACGAGGATGGTGCGATCGCCGTTGTCCCATGTAAGTCGCAGCAGTCCCGTTTGACCCGCGCGATATTCTTCCAGGCCAACGGCGAGATCTTTGACCGTCCGGCCAGCGCGGCGCGCGATGACGCCGAACAAATCGCCGGTAGCAGAGAGCCCAGCTTCGACGCCCGTCCTTTTCGGATCGATCGAGCCTGGCACGACGCCGCACACACCGGGAATCAAGCGTGTGTCATCGCTGATGGCCATGATGCAGGTGGCCGTACCCACAACGTTGGAGACGTCGCCCTGGCGCGTGCCGGCTCCGATAGCGTCCCAATGCGCGTCAAACGCACCCACAGGAATAGGAATACCAGCGCGCAGGCCGAGTTTCTCCGCCCATTTCGTGGAGAGACCGCCAGCGATCACATCGCTGGTCGCATATCTTCCATTCAACTTTTCACGCACGCCTTTGAGCAGCGGGTCGACCGCTTGCAAAAAATCCTCGGAAGGAAGCCCGCCGAGAGAAGCGTTCCACATCCACTTGTGGCCCATGGCGCAAACCGAACGAGGCGCGTCCGCGGGGTCTTTGATGTCACAAAGCACGGCGGTGAGCATGTCGCAATGCTCGAAGGCAGTAACAAAGCGGCTGCGTTTTTCTGGATTGTGGCACAGCCAGTGCAGCAACTTCGAAAATCCCCATTCCGAAGAATAAACGCCGCCGCACCACTCGATCGCTTCCAGATTCCGCTTGTGCGCGGTTTCGGTGATGAGCGCGGCTTCGCGCCAGGCTCGATGGTCGCACCACAGATAATAATCGTCGAGCGGTTCGAAGCCTTCTCCGACGGGAATGACGCTCGAGCCCGTGGTGTCCAACGCAATGGACGCAATCCGATCGCCGGAGACTTTCGCCGCTTGCAGAGCCTTGGGCATGGCTTCCATCAGCGCGCGCATGTGGTCCGCATGGCTCTGCGTCGCGTAATCCGGATCATCCTTGGTGCGATGAAGAGGATATTCGACAACGGCCGAACCCAAACGCCCTCGTTCGCTGTCGACAATGGCGACGCGAACGCTAAGTGTGCCGAAATCCACGCCTGCGACGATGCTCATCGGATTCTTCTCGAACTGACTTGTCGAATGGTCCGCACAAATGCAGTTCGCCGGGCGCAGTACTCACCGCGCATGCCAATACGTCTCCCAGCCAAGATACCGGGTAGCAGCTTCGTGGACCGCACCGGCAACGGTGGAGAAATTTGCAGCGACATGGTGCTCGAATCCGTTTTCACAGATGTACCGCAGAAGCTGCTGCATCCGTGGAATCTCGACCACGCCGGCGCCACCAAAAGTTTCCAGTGGATCATCGGTGAATGCGCCACCGCCGACGTAGCCGCGTATTCTTCCCGCGAAATCATCCGTGGAAAAGCGCGCGTAGCTCATCGCGCCCGATTTAACGCGCCCCACGCAGGTGCCAAAGGTATTGTCCTTGCCGACGGTTCCCGCAATGATCTCCTGAAAGTCCATTTTGACGTCGCGGAAAAAATGCTTGGGCAGATTGCTGCAGTGGAAGCAGACGGCTTTATCGGGGTGGCTGCCGTAGTTGTTGTTCCAGTCGAGTAAAGCGCTGGGAGTTTCGGAAGCCAGCCTCAGGGCATGCATGCTGAGCACGCCGCAAACATCCACTTCGCAAGCGCTTGACAACAGATCGTCGCTCATCATGCTCATTACGGTGCAGGGCACCACGCCGAGATTTTCCTCGATCGAAGTCCAGCATTGCACCGCGCTGATCTGCACGGACGCAGTCTTCATCCACTCTTCCACGACCGCACCAAGCTTGGCCATTTTCAATAAAGCCGGCTGCGGCACGCCGCTCGTGGACACATACTTCTGGATGGCTTGCAATTTACGGACCGCGTGTTCGTCGTCATCTTTCATTCGTCCGATGCGCCCCAGGACTTCGGACAGATCCAGCGTCTCGACGGAAATGCCCGAGGCTTCGAGCAGTTTTTCGCTGTAACGAACGGTATTGAAAGCGGCGGGCCGCGCACCGATGGCGCCAATGCGAAGATTTCGCAGGCCGTTTACGACGCGGCAAACTCCCGCAAACCACGCCAGGTCTTTCTTGAAATCTTCGGAATCGGGAGCCTCGGTGTGGAGCGTCGTCAGCGAATAGGGAATCCCATATTGTTTGAGGTTGTTGCAGGCAGACATCTTCCCGCAAAAGCTATCGCGGCGATGCGAGATGGACATCTTCGCCTGCGCGTCCGGAGTCGCTTGCACGAGCACGGGCACGTTCAGCCGCGCGAGTCTCAGCGTGTCGGCAATGGCGCGCTCGTCGCCAAAGTTGGGCAGCGTAACGATCACGCCGGCAATGCGCTGGCTGTTTTTCTGAAATAGCGCGGCGCAGCGCTTGGCCTCTTCGTGAGTCTCCACTGCTCCGTGTTTGCTTTCTTCAGGGCCGAGGACAACTACATCCATACCCACGCTCTTTAGCGTCGCGATCATCTCTTCGCGGCCGGTCTTCGCGAGATGGTCGGGAAAAAATCCTCGGTTCCCGACAATCAGCCCCATTGTCATTTTTTCTTTATGCATGATCCCTCTTGCTCTCAACGCTTCCGCGCTCTCAAATCAGGGAAGCCAGCTTTAACGCAACTACGATCGTTGCTTGTGCGGGGCGAAGCGATAGCAATACAACGCCCCAACTAAAAATAAAATTCCGCCCCACCAGATGTTGGCATGCAACTGAAACAACACCACGGGATGCTGCGGCGGGTGGCCCAACTCGTAGAGCCCCGCGGCCAGGATGAGGAAACCATTCACAAGCAGCGATATGCCGATGAAAAACCAGATCGAAATCGAATCACCGCTTCGCATTTTGTCTCACCAGAATAAGAAGTTAAGGAGCAAGAAGCCCACTGCGACGACAGCGGCCCAGAAGATCGGCCGTTGATAAATCGGAACGTGTCGCTCCGAAGGGATGTCTGTCGCACCATATACCAGGCCCGCCAAAGCAGCCTCCGGTTTCGGCGTAGTCACCAGGCTCACCGCCACCGTCACAACCACGCATACAATCCACGACCACAGCGCGCGGTACATGTTCTCCGCCATATCGCGTGCGTGGCTCGAGAGCGCCACGTACGCAATGGCTCCCGGACTTATCTTCACCCAGGCCCACATGCCGATAGAAGAAGCCGTGCCCGCCAGCAAACCCCAGAAACCACCGGCAGGCGTTGCGCGCTTCCAAAGCATCCCGAGAATCACCGTACCGAACAACGGCGCGATGAAAAAACTAAAGAGCGCCTGAACGTAGTCCATGATGCTGAGAAACTGCATCACGAGATACGCTGTGCCCACGCTGATCAGAACTCCCAACACTGTGCTCCAGCGCCCCATGCGGACATACTGTGCGTCGCCCGCCTTCTTGTTGATTAGCGCGCCGTAGATATCGTACGTCCACACAGTCGAGAACGCGCTCACATTGCCCGCCATACCCGACATGAAGCCCGCCATCAGCGCGGTTATTCCCAGGCCAAACAGTCCAGGCCCCAAATACCGCGCAAGCATCAAGGGAAGAACTTCGTTATAGCTGTGCCCGTTGGTGGCCAGCGCCATGCTTTCTCCGGTCAGCTTCACCGGCAAAACCGCAATCGCCAGCAAGCCGGGGAGAATCACAATGAAAGGCACGAACATTTTGAAAGCGGCGCCAATGATCGGCGCCATCTTTGCCGCGCGCAAATCCTTGGCGGAAAGAACGCGCTGCACCACGAGAAAATCCGTCGTCCAATATCCGAAAGAAATTACCGCGCCTAGCCCGAATACGATTCCCGTCCAGTGAATGCCCATCGGGTTGTCGCTGAAGGAACCGAGATTCCGCCACAGGTGCGTGTACTCCGAGGAAGCATTGGTGGCAATTTGCGCCTTCAAATTGTTCCAGCCGCCGGCTTCCACGAGTCCCAGGATGGGGATGAGCAGCGATCCGGCCCAGATCAGAATGAATTGCAGCACTTCGTTGAAAATCGCCGAACGTAGCCCCCCCAGCGCGACATAAATCGCCACGGTGGTCGCTGAAATCCATATGCTGAGGTTAATGTCCCAGCCGAGCACGACCTTCATCACCAGCGCCATCGAGTACATGTTGATGCCGCTCATCAACACCGTCATCAACGCAAAAGAAACCGCCGACAGTGTGCGGCTGGACTCACCAAAGCGCAGCTTCAAGTAGCCTGGAACCGAATGGGTTTTGGAAATGTAATAAAACGGCATCATCACGATGCCGAGAAACAGCATCGCGGGAATTGCGCCGATCCAGTACCAGTGCGCGGCCAGTATCCCGTATTGATATGAGGCGGCAGCCCAACCCATGAGCTCTAGCGAACCCAGATTTGCGGAAAGAAAGCTGAGGCCCGCAATCCAGGCCGTCATCTCGCGCCCCGCCATGAAGTAATCTTCGCTGGTGTTAGCGCGCTGCTTGAGATAGAAGCCAATCGCCAGGACGAGCGCAAAATAAAAAATGATGATGGCCAGATCGACCGAGGAAAGATGAACGAGCCTCTGAGCGCTCATCAAGGCAAGGGCGATGGTCATGGGCGGGTTGATGGGTCCTCTCTCACTGCCTTAGCGTGAAGTCTCCTTGAAGTTCCATTTTTGCGGACGAACTGCCTACCAGGATGGAAAACTTGCCAGGTTCCGCCTTCCAGTCGCCTTTATCAACGTCATAAAAGGAGAATGCGCGGCGATCCAGGCTGACCGTGACTTGTTTGGTTTCGCCGGGTTGCAAATGAACCTTCGCAAAGCCCTTGAGTTCTTTTACCGGTCTTGGAACGCTGGCGTGCGATTCGCCAACATAAACTTCGGCCACTTCCGCTCCCGCGCGCGATCCGGTGTTCTTGACGTTGAAAGACACCGTAATAGGTGCGCTGAGGTTCGCCGAAGCTGGCGTGACTTTCAAATCGCTGTATTGAAATGTCGTGTAGGAAAGTCCGTAGCCGAAGGGAAAGAGCGGCTTGACCTCGGCGCGATCGAAGTGCCGGTAGCCGACGAAAATTCCTTCCTTATACTCGACACGCTTAGTCCCACTTTTTGGATAGTAGTTTGCGAAAGCCGCGTTGTCTTCCCAACGGCGTTCGAACGATGCCGGCAATTTGCCCGAGGGACTGACTTCCCCAAATAAAATTTGCGCTAAAGCGGTGCCGCCCTCCTGGCCCGGATACCAGGCATGCAGCAATGCTGGCACCTTGTCGACCCAGCTTGTCATGTCGACGTTGCCGCCTGCGGTCAAAACAACGATTACGTTTTTGTTGATCTCCGCAATCTGTTGGATGAGTGCGTCTTGGCCTCCGGGCAGCTGGAACGTCCGATCGCCGCCTTCGCTTTCTGTTGCGGGATCGAACCCCACACAAAGGACCACTGCGTCCGCTTTGGAAGCCAGCGCTTTTGTCTCCGTGTCCAAAACCCGTGTGGGCGCGGCAATCCCGAATCGCACCGTGGCCGACCCCACATTCTCGAAGTATTCCAGACGGATTTTGTAGAGTTTGCCCGCCTGCAAATGCTTTGAAAAAGTGTCCAGAGTTTCCGAGTGGCGCTGCCAGTCGTCGATAACGCGCTTATCATTGACGTACAGCCGGACACCGTCGTCCGCGGAAACGTAGAACTTATAGTCGTCCTCTGTCTTTGGAACGTAGTAGCCGGTCCAACGCGCGGAAAAGTGATCGACGGGACCGTTATCAGCGTAGCTGCCGTCTCCCCAATGGAAGTCCACTCGCTCATCGGAGCGCACCAGCGCCGGCTCGCCCTCCAGTTCCTCATTGTTAAAATATTCCGCTTTCAATCCGTGGCCGCCGCCGGGAATGGTTACAAAATCCGTCTGATTGGCAATGGCGTCGAGCGGCAACGCCTCCGCGGCATAGAGCACACCGGCGTCTTCTCCCAGATAATTGCTGATTCCTTCCAAATAGCTCACGGAATTGAAAGGCTTTGTCAGAGAGCTGCCGCCTCCGCCAATGACCGCGGGATAGGCATCGGGGCCAAGAACGGCGATGCTCTTGATTTTCGTCTTGTCGAGCGGAAGCAGGTTCCTTTCGTTCTTCAAGAGGACCATGCCGCTGCGCGCTTCTTCCAGCGCGACTTCCCTGCCTTCCTGGCTGTAAACAGGAATACTCAGATCTGTCTGCTCCCGGTCATAAAATCCAAACTGGATTGCCTTGAAGAGGATGTGGCGCACTTTAGCGTCGATCGTGGCCTCGCTGACTTCGCCGCGCTGAATAGCCGGCGAAAGCGTTTGCTTATTCATGAATAAGGGGGACGGCATTTCCAAATCGAGCCCCCCATTTGCCGCCGCAATTCCATCGTGCGTGGCGCCCCAATCGGACATCAGGATGCCGTCGAATCCCCATTGCTTCCTCAAGATCGTATCGTTCAGGTACCCGTTTTGCGTCATGTACACGCCATTCACCAGGTTGTAGGCGTCCATGATCGCCCCGACCTTCGCCTCCTTGACGGAGGCTTCGAACGCCGGCAGATAAATCTCGCGCAGCGTCCGTTCGTCCATGTCGGAGCTGTGATCCATGCGGCCATATTCCTGGTTGTTGGCAGTAAAGTGCTTGGCAGTGGCAATCACTCCCTGCCCTTGAATCCCCCGAATCAGCGAAACTGCCATCCGCGAAGCCAGATACGGGTCTTCGCCAAGGTATTCGAAATTCCGCGCATTCATCGGCGCGCGATAAATATTCATTCCCGGCGCCAGGATGAAATGAACGCCGCGTGCGCGCGCGTCCTTACCCATCAACGTTCCCACGCGCTGGGCCAGCGCCACATCCCAGGAAGCCGCGAGAGCGATGCCCGCCGGATACGCCGTCGTCGGTCCGTAATCGTGCACGCCAAGGGGACCATCTGACATGCGCAGCGAAGGAATTCCCAGCCGCTCGATGGGCCGAATATAGAAATCGTTGACGCCGCCAATCAAAGTGATTTTTTCTTCGAGAGTCATCTTGCCGAGAAGCGCATCCACGCGCTTCTCCACTTCCTCCGCCGATGCGTGTGCCGTCTGGCCAACTGCGCGCTGCGCAAGAGGCAGAATCAAAACAGCGAGAATCGCCGTTCGAATGAACAAACAGATTCGTCTCGTCAGGAGCATGGCCATCATGAATCTCATTTTTCCTCCACGATCGCGGCATCCCACGGCTGAAGAGTAGTCTTCTGGCCGCGCGCTGCGATGCTCTGCGTAAGTAAATCCGTGCCCGGGCCGTAAGCATATTCAAAGCTCTGGGCTTCAGCAGAGTAATTCAGAAAGTAGTGGAGTGTCTTGCCTTTCCGGTTTTGTCCGTGTTTGACGCGAACCGCGGAGGGCAAGTTCTGATCCGGTCCGGTCAAGCCTGCTTTTTGCAAAACGTCCAGGAGAACTTGCTCTTGCAACTTCTCGCTCAAAACCGTCCCTTCGTACGTCAGCGTTCCTTTTCCAAACGCATTGCGTGTGATGGCGGGATACTTTGCAAAGAACGGATGATCGTAGTAGGCGAGCGCCTTCGCGGTGTCGGGAACCAGCATCTCCGCCCATTCCGACACTTTGTTTTCGCTTCCCGCGTGAAATGGATCGCCTTTCAACGCCAGCGGTTGCCGCAAGCTGGAGAATTCCTGGTAGTGAAAGCCGGCCACCTCGCTCAACGGGCCCGGCGCCATGTCCCAGCGAACGGTCGAGTATTCATTGCAAAATCCGCTCTTGAACGTCATCACCAGATTCCCCCCGCCGCGAACGTACTCCACCAGCCGCTTGAGCAGCGCGTCGCTGGCGATATACAGAGGCGGGACTACGATCACTTTGTAGTCGGCAAGATTCATGCTCTCCGGAAAAACAAAATCGACGCCGATATTCGCTCGATAAAGCACGCCATACATCTGCCGCAGAATGGTGCGGTAGTTTTCGCGGTCGCTGAACTTCATGAACTCCAGCCCGTAGCTCGAATCATTGCTATACAAAATTGCAACTTGATTCTTGCGCTGAAAGTCCGCGATCTCCGGTCCAATCCGCTGCAACTCGTGCGCCGTGCGGCTGACCTCCTCGTACGCACGCCCCGGCTGCAAATCGTGTCCCAGCACGCCCTTCCAATAGGTTTCCTGCCCGTAGTGAATCGAATGCCAATGCCAGTACTCCACCATGTTCGCGCCCGAAGATACATGCGTGTACACATCCAGGCGCAGTTGGCCGTCGTACGGAGGAAACTGTTCCTTCGAATCCCAGCCGATCGCTTCAGCATTGGTTTCGGTAACGAGGTAATTTGTTTTCTTCAGCGATCGCATGTAGTCGCCGACATACGAAGATGCCTGGCCATCAAACTGATCTTGCGTGCCGTGATAAGGATTCGCCGCGGCAATGTCCAGACTCTTGGCAATGTCCGATTCATTCACGACCGGCAGCGGCGGCCCTGCGAAATCGTGCATCACGAATTGTTCCGGTCTCTTGTATTCGTTGACGATTCCCGCCTGCCACGCCAGAAAGTCCGTCGTCAGCCATTGCGAATACCGTTCCCACTCCAGCTTCCATCCCGGGTTTATAATTCCGTCGCGCGGCGGCAGTTCGGACCAATCATTCAGCCGCTGGCCCCAATAGTTCAGCCCCCATATCTTGTTCAGCTCATCGACCGTCTTAAATTTCGATTTCAGATATTCCCGAAATCCGACTTGCACATCGTGGTTCGCCGCGTAAGCCGAAGACGTTTCGTTGTCGATCTGAAATCCGATGATGGCCGGCTCGTTTTTGTAGTGTTCCAGAATCTTTCGAATCACGCGTTCGCAGTAAAAACGGTAGGTGGGATTCGCCAGGTCGGTGTTCTGCCGCAGCCCGTAATAAAGAGTCTGGCCGCCCAGCCGCGTTACGATGATTTCCGGATGCTCTTTGTACATCCATGCGGGGATCGAGTACGTCGGCGTGCCCATGATGATTCGAATGCCGGCTGCGTGAAGTTTCGCTACCACGCGATCCATCCACGCAAATTCAAATTTCCCGTCCTCCGGCTCCCACAATCCCCAACTGGATTCGCCAATGCGCACCACGCTGATACCCGCTTTCTGCATCAGCGCGACGTCCTGATCCAGCCTTTCGTACGGCATATACTCCGGGTAATACGCCACGCCGTACAGAATCGTATCCATGCGATCGGGACGAAACGCTTCGCGCGATTGCGGCACGGCAGGAATAGCGGCCAGCAGCAAAATCGCGGACAGGAAACCCACCGCGATGCAGCTCAGATTGGTCCTCTCGAATAATTTCCCAACGCCCATAAGCCTCGCCCGCATCTCTAAATCTGCTCAGAACGATGTGCCGCTCGCTGATTCAATGCCGTCGATTCTCGCAACACCAGATTCGTTTTTAGTACGTACTCCGTTCCCTTGGGGCTCGGCGTCTTGCTCTGTACATCGTTCAAGAGCGATTGAAACGCCAGCCGCCCCAGTTCCGCTTGCGACATCTCGATGGTCGTCAGCGGCGGCAGGATATATTGGGAAATGCGAATGTTGTCGAATCCGATCACGGACAGCTCGTCTGGAACCACAATCTTTTCGGCATAGCTCTTTCGCATCACTCCCATAGCCGTCATATCGTTGGAGCACAGCACCGCCGTCGGCCGCGAACGCAAGCTCACGAGTTTTCCAAACGCCGCTTCTCCGCTTTCCAGCGTGTGGTTTCCTTCCACGATCAACTGCGGGTCCACGGTCAAGCCAATCTCATTCATGGATTGCACAAATGCTTCCCGCCGGGCCGTCGCGGATTTCAGCGCCAGCGGCCCGGTGATGAACCCGATTCGTTCGTGCCGCAAAGCCGCCAGATGCTGCACCGCTTGCCGAATGCCATGAAGGTAGTCGATTCGAATGTTGCTGACGTGCGGCCGAGGCGGTCCCACGTCCACGAACACCAGCGGAATGTTTCGCAGCTTCAGGTCGTCGAGCAGCGATTCTTCCATGCCGAAGGTCATGATGGCCACGCCCTCGACGCGGTGTTCCAGCATTCTCCTCACCGCAAGTTTCATGCGCTTGGGATCGTGAACCGTGGAGGTCAGCAAGATTTCGTAATTGTTCTGCACCGCGGTTTCTTCGAAAACGTGGACGATTTCAGGAAAGAAAGGGTTGGTGATTTCCGAAACAATCAATCCAAAAATCCGGCTGCGCCCGGAAACCAGCGCCCGCGCCTGCGTATTGGGAAAATACCCAAGCTCTTCCACCACTTTCCACACACGCTTGGCCAGCACCGGCTGCACCGTGGGCAGCCGGTTGATCGTCCGCGACACTGTCGCCGTCGACACTCTCGCGCGCTTGGCAATTTCACGGATGTTCATAGTTCGCTAGACGACCGCCGTCGCGTCCCCACCACATTGACTCGCAGTATAATACGCAGCGCCATTCCGGCGGTGTTTGCCTCTTCGTGGATATTTAGTTGTCGCAATCTCAGCAAGACCCCACCGCCGGCGCCAGGCAACGCCGCGTATTTCACGATAGCGGTGCAGTGACGCCGAAAAAAAGCGGGGCAACCAGCCGCACCGCAAGTTGCCCCCCCCATTCTTCAAAGTATTGTCCTTTAGACAGCTCTAGAAAATAATCTTGGCAGCGATCTGGATGCGCCGCGGATCGCCATTCAGAAACTGAATAGCTCCGAGACTGCCACTGCTGATATCGCCGTTGGGATTCGAGAAATGGGGCGTGTTCAAGGTGTTGAACAACTCCAATCTGGTCTGTATCTTCAACTTTTCGCTGGGAGCGAACTCCTTGAACAGCGAGAAGTCAAGATTAATGAATCCGGGACCGTTGAAGAGATTCCTGCCGGCGTTGCCGGGGGCGTTAGGATCGCAATTTGGCGCTGCGTTCGGCGCATTGCAATTGAACCGCGCGACGCTAAATGCGGCTCCGGGTGCAGTCGTGGAACATGGATTGACGGTACAGACCACGTTATTGAAATACACGCCGAGAGTACGTTTGTCCTTGGAAAGATTAGGATCCCCTATGATGTCGGGGCGCAAACCCGGAAACGCGGGGTCGCCGCTTCCGCGCACCACATTGATCGGACTTCCCGTATGCATGGTGTAAATACTATTGATCTGCCAGCCTCCAAGAAGCAGTTCAGAGGTTCGCCCCCAATTTCCGAAGAATCTCTGACCTCTTCCAATGGGCAGCCGATACAGGCCGCTGAAAACAAAATTGTGTCGGATATCGGAGTCCGACGACCCAATCTCCGCTTTCAAGTTATTGGGATCTTGAGGGTTATCGTTGTTAATATGCCCTAAATTGAAGGGCGCTGGTCCGTTGTCGATACTGTGTCCATAGGTGTAAGAACCTAGGAAACTCAAATTTCGCGAGGCGCGCTTGGTCACTTTCACCTGTAGCGAATTGTATTTTCCAAATCCGAAATCTTCCAATGCCTGAATGATTCCCAGCTTGGGCGTAAGCACGCTGTTGGCGTTTATGTCGGCAATCTGATAGGCCAAACGGTGGCTCCTGGAACCAACATAGGCCGCCTCAACAGAGAACGATGACCCGAGCTGCCTCTCCACGGCTACGTTGAATAGCTCTGAATATCCGGTCCTGATGTTGGGATTGATCGCAAACGTCTTCTCCAGGGTTCCGTTCGTGAGCGTCGCAGGGTTAATGCTTGACGCTCCAGCGGGGATCTGAATCGTCGAGATTCGCGGCACGCCTGCATCCAATTGATATTGGATCGGTCCAAAATCACTGTTTTTGTATACAGCCTGATACGCAAACGGAGCGTTCTTGGTTAGGAAGTCCTCGCGGCCATCATTTTCCGGTGAATAGTAAAGGCCGCCGCCAGCGCGTACTACCGTCTTGGAATTCAGTTGATAGGCAATTCCAAAACGCGGGGCAAAGTCGTTCTTCCGCGCATTCACCAGTGACTGGGAGTTGCCGCCACGGCCAGCGAGCAGGATTGACCCGGACACCGGATCGAAGTTGGAAATGTTATTGTTCGCCTCCGTGTAAGGGTTTTGATATTCGTAGCGCAGCCCATAATTCAAGGTAAGTCTGGGAGTGATCCTGTAGGTATCTTGCCCATAGAAATGGAGTTCCCAGCTTTGCGTATGCGGCTTCGTCAACTGCAGTCCAATGTCAGCGTCCAGTGGAAGTCCAAGCAGCAGGTCGGCAATGTCGGACCCGCCGTTTCCCCAAAAAGAGTTCGGATCAAAGAAGGTGAAGGTCGGATCGCCAGTGAGATTGAAGAACGGAAACCCGTAAAACTGGAAGCCCGTCGGGAAAAGGGAAAAATCCGGATGTGAATTCAACCGCCGGAAATCTCCCCCAAACTTGAAATCATGTTTTCCGATCTGGCTGAAACTGAAGTTGTCAGAAATTTGATAGTTATTGTCCAATTCACGAAACGGCTTAAAAGTTGAGCCTCCTGCCAGATACCCCGACACCAAATCGATGAAGGGATACCCAATAGTATCGGGAAACCCGGGAACGGTGATATTGCCGACTCCGAACTGATCCGAAAGATCGCGGCCATTCAGAAGACTGAAGAGATCCTCGTGGAGGCGAGCAAAGCCAAAACGTACTTCATTCACAGCACGGTTGTTTACGGAGTGAACTTCCGTAACGGAAAGCTCCTGCGATCTTACGTATTCCTTGTTCGCCTGATCGGCATCTCCGGCGCCGGGAACGACCGTGGCCCCGTTGTACGGATCGGTGATCAACTGATCACTGTCCTGGTAATGGTAAGCGACGAACAATTGGTCCTTGCCCGACAGGGTCCAGTCAAAGCGGCTGTCGCCGGTTCTCTGATTGATCTTCACCGGCGAGTGCACTTGGAAATTTTGAAAAAATCCGTTATGGACCCCAGGCAGATTTGGCTTGGGGAAAAAGTTCAGCAGGGTGTTCAACCCCGCTTTGCTGACGCGGTTCGCGGGAATGATGTTGCCGGGGAATTGTTGCGAACAACCGCCCCCGCAGGCGATTGCAACGTTGGGGTCAAAGATGGGGTTTACTTTTCCATCGAAGGGATCCACCAACTTGGAAAGATCTACCGACCCGTCCGGCCTGACGTTTATCATTTGTATCGGCGGAGTTGATGCAAGCTCCGTAAAGAGATCGTGATGGACGAGTCCCTCGTAGGACACAAAGAAGAACATCTTATTTTTCTTTATTGGGCCGCCCAGCGTGCCTCCGTATTGATGCTGCCTTATATTCGATTGAGAAGCGGTTGGACCGAATGAATATGTCCTGGCCGCGAAATTATCAGGTCGAAAAAACTCGTACGCGGAGCCGTGAAAAGCGTTGCCGCCCGCCTTCGTTTGAATAGAAATAATTCCGCCCGCGGACCTGCCGAACTCGGCGTCATAGGAGGAAGTGGAAACCTTGAATTCCTGCACGGAATCCACGCTGGGAACAACGGTGATGTCCTGCGTGCGATTGGAGGTGGCTTCAATCCCATCAATCTGTATGGAGTTCGCGTATTCTCTCTGGCCATTGACGGATACGGCAAAACTGTTGATGCTGCCTCCGACCGTCACCACTCCAGGAACCAGTGTAGTCAGATCGAAAAAATTGCGCGTAAGCAACGGCAGATCCAGGATGTCCTGGGTTTCAATCACCGTACCGAGTTCCGCGCTCTGGGTCTGTAACAACGTCGGCGCCGAAGTAACCGTCGTTGTCGTGGATACTGGCCCTATTTTCAGCTGGAAATCTAGAAGCTGTTTTTCGTCGATGTCGAGTTTGACGTTTTGGATCGATTCCGCCTCGAACCCCGTATTTGTCACCGAAACCGTGTAGGTGCCCGGCGGAAGATTGTGGATCACGTAATCTCCGGAGCCGTTTGTCTTGCCCTTGTAAGACACGCCAGTTTCTTGATTTAAAGCCACCACCTCGGCGCCGGCCACGATCGCCTTGGAAGGATCGGTCACCGTTCCCACGATCGATCCCGTCGTCGCTTGCCCCAAAACCGAGCCAGCTACCACGAGATGAAGCATACATACCAGAATAATTGCTTTACGCATTCCACTTCTCCCCAGCCATCCGGGCAGGCGGCGAATAGAGGGTTCTACTCTTACCAGCGCTCCCGCGGCTTTTTCCCCAGATCCGCTGGCAGCACCCCAGTTCTGCCATGGCGGTTCACGACTGGCCCTGTAATCGTTGGCTGCAAAGATCCCATGCATCCAAAATCGAGATGTAAACGATTACTCCTTTGCCCCGCAAACTACTCCCCTCTTTTCTCCTTGTCAAGGCCTTCTTTTATCTGCTCCCTCGACAAGCTCCTACAGGTCGCGATCTGCCTTCAAAATACTGCATTTCTTCCTTGATCTTGGTGGAAATCCCCTTGCTTCGTTCGTGAGAAATCAGATCTTCCTCCCGAGCTCAGCCCGCGCGACGAGCGATCCTCTCGCATTTCATGAGTAATCGTTTGCTCATCAGGCCAAAGCTTCCGCATGCCAGCTGGAAGTTCCCTCTCTTTTTGCCCCTTGACGGAGGAGTACCACTGGCGTATAGTACTTAATAGGTAAACGTGTGATTCGCGCTCGGGAGGCCATCTCTGCCCCCATCCCGTGAGATCAGCGGGGTGAATCTCGTGATTGGCGTTTTTTCTTGGGGGATAGCGGCTCTGCTCGCAACCCCTTTAGAATGAACATTTGCGAAGAATTGCGCTATTATATTCATTTCTTGCATCGCAAGTACCTTTAGAATGAACACTTGCGAAAGTGTATCAAAACAAAGCCCTTGAAGTGGCTTTAGAATGAAACACTTATGCAAAACCCGGGGGGAGGGGGTCCCCGGGTGGAAGGGTACAGACCGGGCACATCCTGACAAAGTAGACCAGGAGCTCTCCTGACACAGTTCTATAGTGCCCAGCCGCGCGACAAGACCCTCCTCTACTGGTCAGGTCGCCGCGTAGCTCTGCACCGGGTCACCGCTCCCGATATAGGGAGAGTTGGGGTTCGCGTTTTTAGTACTCGACTTCGTACAATTGCCCTTCCAATCGCACCAGATTCTTCTCCCCCGAGGAACACCGGATGGTGATGGGCCGTCCGCTGATGAAATCTTTGTGTTTGACCTCGCCGGCGCCCCAGGAGAGCCCGCTCCAAATCTGCTTGTCGTAATTGATTTCGATCGGCAGGGTCTTGCCATCCTGTTCCGCGACGATCTTGAAGACTCTGCCAACGGAAGTGCCGCTGGGCGGGCCACCCGGCCAGCTCCGCATAATGTTTCCGTCTTTGTCGCGCTGCAGGAAAATAATGCGTAAATTCCCCTTTGCAGGCGCAGCGATAGTAGTTTCGATTATGTTCGCCCCAGCCGGCGCGAACTTCGCCTCAATCCCCGCAATCGTTCTCGGAATATGAACATCGTCCTGCACCCCGAGGTCGAACTCTTTCAACGCATACCGCCCAAATCCCACTGCGGCGAGTTGGCCGGGGCCGAGCGTGATGCGATTGCCGTGCAACGCTGGATTGAATCCCGCATCTCGGAAAATGATTCGGCCATCGCCCTGGTTTTCCTGCACGCGCGATAGCTGCGGCAGTTCAATTTCTCGAACAGACTGCGCCGGATTCACCACCGTGTAGATAGCTCCCGTGGCGTCCAGCGAACCAAATCCATAAGGCTCCACTTCCCCAGGGGTGCCGCCGAACGTTTTCGTTCTGCCTTCGGCCTGCAAACTCGCATAAATCTTTTGCACTCGCGCGAACCATCTGGATTTTTCCTCATCAAGGAATTCCAGGTTGCCGTGGATGGTGTTGACCCAGCCGCCGCGCGCGACCATCAGCAGCAGCATTCCCTTCCATGCGTTCGTCTTTCGGTAGTAGATGGTTCCGGTGTTGCCGATCATGAATCCCGTCGAATCGATACGCTCCAGCGGCAATCCGCTCTGCTCGTACCGCCGGACCATGTGGTCGCTATAAATGTCCATCGACCGCCAGAAATTCGTTTGCGGCACATCGGACGGCCGGGGATCGCCGGAGTAAAGAGAATCAAAAACTTCCAGCCATCGCAAATCCACGGGATTGTGAAACGGAAACGGGCCGGCGGTGGATTCCACGTCTCCGCCAAATCCGTTAAACGCCACCAGCATCACATCGGGATTTTTCTGCCGGAATTTTTTCAGCGCGCTGCGAAAGGCAGCTTCGTTGCGAGTGTGAATCTCTTCCGGCGTCTGCGTTTTTTCCGCGCTGGGAGTCGCAGCTCCGAAATCGACAAAATCGAATTTGAACATGCGGATTCCGCGGTCATACCAATACTGCATGGCATTCATGAAGTCCGGCAAAAACCCGCCTTCGTAGAAGGACATCGAGCCGCCCTTGGCGTTCAGCGAGTCCTTCCATTGCGGTGCAGCGTCAATCTTCACCAGCGTGTTGGTGCTGAACCACAAGCCGGGCAAGATTCCATTTTCCTTGCAGGCTGCAATCCAGCGGTCGGGGCCTTGCGGCCAGTTCGGTGTGCGCCAGGCTCGATACCCGCCGTCCGGCGCAAACCAGAAGGCGTCCATCATGTAGTAATCGAAATGTACGCCCAATTTTTTAAGGCGAACCAGTTCGTTCAGTTCCTTCATCGCCAGCGTTTCCGTCAGCGGAATATTGTCGGAAAGCTCGTCGTAGGATGACCAGTTGTTGTACACCCACACCGGATCGCGCAGCACAGGAGCGCCGAGCTTTGATGGCATCCACTGTTTCGGAGAAGGCATCGAGCCTACTTGCTGGGACTCGTTGGTTTCCGCTTCGGCGGGAGCCGGCATACCAGCCGCAAGAAATACAAGCAGAAGTAAAACCGCGGAAGCAGTGACAGAATTGCGGCGTGGCGTACCACTCTGTTTTTGCTGTTCCACCTGGGCCTCCGAATCAATCATCAAAGATGTTTTCGATTCTGGCATCGAGGAATTCTGAAGCGTTCATTTATTTCCGGCGGATTGTCCGGGCCAGTCGTCGGTGCGAAACGGTGACGCCGGCAACTTTTCCTTATTGTATAAATTGCATTCCGGACTCCCTGCCCAGGCATAGCGCACCGCCACGGGCGCCTTCACCTCGGAACTGAAAACCACGACAGCGTCGCCCTCGATTCGCGCTTCCGCCCAATGAAAAATGTGATCGCTGCCGGCAATCGCAAATCCCTTCAACGGCCCGCCGAGCGACTCTAAACCAGAGCCTGTGTGCTGAAAATGTATCTGAATTTGGTCCCCAGCAATCTTCATCGAATCATAAAGCGGGCCGGAATAGACAATCTTCCTGCCGTACGTGCTGCCCAAAGCCCACAGCGCCAGGCGCTGGCCAATTTCTTCCTTGCGCGGCGGATGAAGATTCTTCTCCTCGCCTACATCGATGGAAACTGCCAGCCCGGTATTGCGCACCGTTCGCGCCGTCAGGAATTGCGCTTCGCGAAGCTCCGCCCAGATGGAATCTCCCAACTCCGGGCTGGACCCGTGGTTCGGCAGCTGCACAATCAGAAAAGGAAAATCGCCTTCTCCCCACGCTTTGCGCCAGCCTGCAATCAAGGACGGCAGCAATTGCCGGTACTGCTGCGCGCGCCAGGTATTTCCTTCGCCTTGATACCAGATCGCGCCGCGAACCCGAAACTGCTCGAGCGGCGCAATCATTCCCTGATACAAACCCGACGGCGGCCTCGGCGGATCGCCCACCGAAGTCGTATTCACCAGCTCAAAGCCGGTGAGCGATGGCAGCGTGAGTGGATTCGCCACTCCCCACCCCGCCTGCTTCAAATCCTTGAACCACACGGTCACCTGCTTCCACTCTTCCGTCGCTTGAATGGTTTCTCCGGCGTAATTGTCCCAATCCGAAATCGTGGGCTGCATAATCTGCAACTGGAATTTGCCGTTGCCGTGCGCCCAGAACCGGATGCCGGAAAACGCACTCATGTCCGCGTCCGAAAGATCCGCATGAAAGTTTGCTTGCAGCCGCGAAGAACTCACTCCGTCCAGAGTTCCTGCCACGCGCGCTGCGTAGCCCCTGCCGCCTCTTCCCGGAGCGGCCAGCTCGAACGCGGCCCCCGGAGAATCCGCCCAACTGTAGGTCCACTCCCCGCCCGTTGCCGTCCGGGCCGTGCCATCATCGAAATCGCTGAGGCGCACCGGCGAACTGTTATCGCCCGGCTGCGGCAACAACTCGAAATCATCAAACTCCAACGAGAACTCCGTGGGATTCGCCGCAAAGGACTTCACGTTTGGAGGCGTGCCGTCCCATTGCCTCGAGATGGACTGCAGAGCGGGTTCGCGGCGCAGAGAATCGGGATCGGTCCATTCCTCGCCCGCGGTGCCGGGGCGCGCGCTGAGGATGATTCCCACAGGCATACCAAGCGCCTTATAAAGACTGCGCGCAAAAAAATAACTTACCGCCGAAAATGTTTTGGCCGTCTCCGGCGAGCAAAGCACCCATTCCGCCGTGCGCGTATCTGTTCGCGGCGTGAGCGAAATTTCCTGCGGCACGGTGAAAAAGCGTATATCCGGATAATCCGCTTTCGGAATTTCTTCCGCGGCACCCGTCGCGCCACTCAGTGCAAAAGTCATATTCGACTGGCCGGAAGCAACCCAGACTTCGCCGAACATCACATCTTTGAATACGATTGTTTTCTTGCCCTGAACGCAGAGAACGAATGGGCCCCCGGCTTGCACGGGAGGCAGAACAACCTTCCAATAACCCTCACCATCAGCAATTGTTTTTTGTGCGTGGCCCGCCACACTGACGGAGATCTTTTCACCGGGATCGGCCGATCCCCAGACGTGCACTTCCGCATCCCGCTGAAGCACCATGTGATCGCTGAACAGATGTGGCAAAACCGGCTGGGCGCAAATCGGTGAGATACAAACAGAGCACAGAATCAAAATGGTCGTAATTTTCAGCCAACCAATCCTAGAACTACATGAATCAAGAAGCACCTTGACCAATGCTCTTTCCCTCAGACTCACGCCCCAATTTCTTTCGCGCGGCATTCTTTTCATCGATAAGAGAATTTCAGAACGGTCATCGACTGAAAGTGTTCGTTCGCTTTGAGAACCGTTGACGGAAAATTTTGGTGATTCGGCGAATCGGGAAAATGTTGGGTCTCCAGACAAAATGCAGACCGCCGAACGTAGCTTCTACCAGCTTTGCCATGCACGCTGCCATCCAGAAAATTCCCGCTATAGAATTGGATTCCTGGCTGGGTTGTGGATATTTCCACTGCGCGTCCCGACTTGGGCTCGTAAACCTTTGCCGCTAGCGATACCGGCCCATCCTTACTTCTCTTCAACACCCAGTTGTGGTCATAGCCATGGCCGAATTTCAATTGAGGGTCATCCTGCTTGATCCTTGCGCCAATGGCTTCCGGCCGCGTGAAGTCAAAGGGCGTGCCTTTTACATCGCGGAATTCACCGGTGGGAATCAAGTTCTCATTCACAGGAGTAAACTGCTCCGCATTGAGCTGCAGTTGATGCTCCCCAATGTCGCCTTCGCCTGCTCCGGCCAGATTAAAGTAGGAATGATTCGTGAGATTGACGACAGTGTCTTTGTTGGTGGTCGCCGCGTATTCGATCTTCAATTCATTTTCATCGGACAGGGAATACGCCACGTGGACCGCCAGCTCACCCGGGTAGCCTTCTTCTCCGTCCGCGCTCACGTATTCCAGCATGAGCCGGTCATCGTGCGTCGCGGACATGTCTCGCGCGTGCCACAGCACTTTGTCAAATCCTTTTAGCCCGCCGTGCAGATGATTTTGTCCGTTGTTGCGGGCCAGCGTGTACTCGTGCCCATTGAGCGTGAATTTCCCGAGCGCGATGCGATTCGCATAGCGGCCGATGATTCCGCCAAAGTGCGATTTGTCCGTTTCATAATCCACAAGATCATCGTGACCGAGCACTACATCGGCCAGTTTGCCCTGGCGATCGGGAACTTTTAGAGAGACGACGTGACCGCCATAGTTGATGATCCCGATTTCCACATTGTTCTTGTTTTTGAGCAGGTAGAGATCGACCGCTTCGCCGTTCGCCGTTTTTCCAAATGGCCGCTTCTGCATCTTCAGGTCTCCACCGCGCCGACTCTCCATGGTCTCGTCCCTCGCGCGCACACGAGATGATACAGGAGTGTCCACCAATCGCGCAGGCCTGGCAAATCGGAAGCGCGAAAAAACCTCAAGGAAAATGGAAAACAAAAAACAGGGATGATCCCGGAGCAATCCGTCTAACTGCTTGGGCATTGCTCACTGAGCGAGGACAGATAATCGGGGGACTCTTGTTTCATAGTTTGGCTCGAAGAGAATTACAATCTCACATTGCAATTGGACGCGGTAATTCGTCCATCCTGCATGCCAGAAAGAATCCACGGAGGGTTCATGGGACATCCGCTTCTGGAGTTAACAAATAAAACGGCGGTGGTGATCGGCGGAACCAGCGGCATCGGACTTGCGCTCACTCGAGGCCTGGCCGAGGCGGGGGCAAACGTGGTGCCGACGGGCCGCCGCGAGGAACAAGTACGGAACGCCGCGGCGGAAGTTGTGGCGCTCGGGCGGCGGTCCATCGCGCAGACTTGCGACGTAACCGACAACGCCAGCATCGAAAGGCTCTTGAAAGCCGCGTGCGGAGAGTTCGGCAGCGTGCAGATTCTCGTGAACTGCGCGGGCCGCACCAAGCGAACGCCCACGCTGGAGGTTCCGGAGGCCGAGTGGAACGCGATCATGGAAACGAACTTGAACGGGACTTTGCGCGCCTGCCGCATCTTTGGCCGGCACATGATCGAAAAACGGTACGGCCGCATCATCAACATCGCCTCGCTTTCCTCGTTTGTGGCGCTTTTCGAGGTGGCCGCGTACAGCGCCAGCAAGGCGGCGGTGGCTTCGCTGACGAAATCACTGGCGATCGAATGGGCAGGGTCGGGAGTGTGTGTCAATGCGCTCGTTCCGGGAGTTTTTCGCACGGACCTGAATGCGGCGCTGCTGGATGGAACCGAGCGCGGCCGAGAATTTTTGATGCGCACACCGATGCGCAGGTTCGGGAAACTCGAAGAGCTGGCGGGCGCCACGGTTTTTCTGGCTTCCGATGCCGCTAGTTTCGTGACCGGTCATATGTTGGCTGTGGATGGCGGCTTCCTGGCGAGCGGAGTCAATCAATAAGGCGGGCTGCCGCTTGTACAGGATCGCAGGCGTTTCACGGAATGCCGATGCACGGCGAAGAGGAAAGCACTTTGCAATAAACTCTTCGTCAATCGGGGCGCAGCAATGCTGCGCCCCTACAAGGAAATCTCGATGTCGCGCGCCGCTCTGCAATCAGGTTCGGTCGAGGTAGTGCACTTCAGGCAGGGCCCGCAATCGAGAAGCGGCGCTTTCCGCAGTGATGTCCCGCTGCGGCCCCGCGAGCAATTCATAGCCGACTATGAACTTCTGCACGGTGGCGGACCGCAGCAGCGGGGGAAAATAATGCGCGTGGAAGTGCCACTCGAAGTGTTCCTGTTCTTCCGACGGCTGCTGGTGAAAACCCATCGAATAAGGGAACGGAGTCTCGAAGAGGTTGTCATAGCGAATGGTCAAACGCCGCAGGATGTCCGCGAGATGGTCTCGCTCTTTTTCGTACAAATCCAGCATGCTCGAAACGTGGCGACGGCTCACGACTAGAGTTTCAAAAGGCCATACGGCCCAAAAAGGCACTAGGGCAACGAATCCTTCGTTTTCGCAAATAATCCGTTCGCGACTCTCGAGTTCCAGGCGCAAGTACGCACACAGCAGGCAAGTGCCATGGCTTTGCCGATATTCGCTTAGTGCGGCTTGTTCGCGCGAGGGAATGTCCGGCAATTCGCTATTCGCCCAAATCTGGCAATGGGGATGCGGATTACTCATGCCCATCATTGCGCCGCGATTTTCAAAGATTTCTATATGCCGGATCCACGGTAGCGCGCTGAGTTCACGATACTGATCCACCCATGCGTCAACGACCAAGCGAACTTCGTCTGGTTTCATACGTGGTATGGCCAGATCGTGCCGCGGGGAGAAGCAAACAACACGGCAGATCCCTCGCTCCGCGCGCGCAACGAGCAAACCGTCTTTTTCGAATTTGCTATCGGGCACGTTGGGCAGTAGCGCGGGAAAATCGTTCTCGAATGCGAAAGTCGCCGTGTAGGCGGGATTTTGCAATCCTCCGGATCGCACATTTCCGGGGCACAAATAGCAATCCGGGTCGTATCTGAGTTGCGGCGAGGCGGCAGGTTTGGCAACTTGCCCAAGCCAGGGGCGTTGCACCCTGTGCGGTGAAATAAGGACCCATTCCCGCAGCAAGGGATTCCAGCGGCGGTGCGGCGTGTCCCAAAAATCATCCCAATTCATTTTTCCCTTTTTGTTTACCCGTGAAGTTCAGATAGCGCAACCTCAGCCGCACCTTCGACGGGTGTAACAATATCAATCCGCGGAACGATTCCGGTTTCTTTCTCGTAACCGCGGCTCACATTTTCGACGAATTGCGCGGCGAAGTCCGTCTTCACCAGGTTGATGGTCGACCCGCCGAAGCCGCCTCCGGTCATGCGCGCTCCGTGAATACCTTTTTCTGCGTTTGCGAGGTCAACCATCAAATCGAGCTCCTTGCAGCTTACTTCATACAAATCTCGCAGGCTGCGGTGAGATTCCGCCATGCGCTTGCCGAATCGTTCGATGTCGGCTGCGCCGAGCGCTTCCGCGGCATCCAGCACGCGCGCATTTTCCGTTACCACGTGCTCGGCGCGCTTGGCGGTGACTTCGGAGAGTGATCCACGATGCCGCTCCAGTTGAGCGATCGTCACATCCCGCAAGGAGCGAATCCCCGGTATAACCCCGGCAAGCCGCCGGACGGCTTCCTCACATTCCGCGCGCCGCCGATTGTATTCGCTCGATGCCAGCTCGTGCTTCACCATCGTATTGCAGACGACCAGGCGCACGCTTTCCGGAATTTTGGCGAACTCGTGTTGGAGCGAGCGGCAATCCAGCAGCAGGGCGTGATTCTTTCGTCCGTGCAGCGAAATGAACTGATCCATAATTCCGCAGCGCGCACCGACAAATTCGTTTTCCGCCCTCTGGCACAAGCGGGCCAATTGCGCCCGGTCCGGACTTTGGCCAGCTTGCCCGGCAAGAGCGAGCGCCGTGGCAACCTCGATTGCCGCGGAAGAGCTCAGTCCGGCTCCCATGGGAATTTCGCCGTGAACGAGCAGATTTGCCCCGCGCAACGGAAGGCCTGCGTTCTTCAGTTGCAATGCAACACCAACGGGGTAATCACTCCATGACTTGCGCGGCCGAATCTCTGGAGAATCCAGCTGCACTTCAGCGGTATCAGGAAAGTTATCCGAGCAGATGACCAGCTTGTCATCTTCTCTCGGGCTGATGGCCACCCAGCAATGAAGTCCAACCGCCACGGGCATGACAAAACCTTCATTGTAGTCGGTATGTTCTCCGATTAGGTTTACGCGGCCAGGCGCACGATAAACGCGCGGAGTTGCTGCGAATCGCTCGCGAAACCGCTCAGCGATGGAATTGAGATTGCTCATTATCCTTTCGATTCATTGTGCATTATTATTGACTCATTCTCATGGGGTTTGCGGGAGGCAGTATGTCAGAGCAAAGATCTTCGCGGCGCGATTTTCTGAAACTCACGAGTGCCGGTGTGGCCGGGGTGGCTCTCGGCGCCTCGGCGTCCAGCTACGCAAGAATCATGGGCGCGAACGACCGTGTGGGCGTCGGCATCGTCGGTTTTTCCGACCGCACACGCAGCAGCTTGATTCCATCCTTCCAGAAAGTCGCCGGCGATCTTAATTTCGAACTGGTGGCCCTCTCCGACATCTGGAATCGCCGCCGCGACGAAGGCTCTGCCTATATCGCGAAACTCTCCGGGAAACAAGTGGCGCTCGCTCGCAACAACGATGAGCTGTACGACAACAAGAATGTTCAAGCCGTCATCGTCGGCACCGCCGACTTCCAGCACGCTTTTCACGGCGTGGAAGCCATTCGCGCCGGCCGCGATGCCTACGTCGAAAAACCGCTCGCCCACACCATGGAGGACGCGCAAGCCATCCGGAACGCTGTGAAAGGCAGCGACCGCGTTTTCGCCGTCGGCACGCAGCGCCGCAGTTCACCTATCTATCAGAGGGCCTGCGAGTTCATCAAGTCCGGCCAGTTCGGCGACATCGTTTCCGTCGAAATGACCTGGAACGTGAATCAGCCCGGCCGCTGGCGCCGCCCCAAACTCGTGCCGCAACTCCGCGAAGCAGACACCGACTGGAAGCGCTACTTAATCAATCATCCTTACGAGCCCTTTGATGCGCGCAAATATATCGAGTTCCGCCTGTTTTGGCCGTTCTCTTCGGGAATCCCCGATCAGTGGCTGGTCCATCAAATCGACACGGTGCATTGGTTCACCGGATTGCCGCGCCCGCGCAGCGTCGTTGCCAACGGCGGCATTTACAAATGGCACGATGGCAGAAAGAATTGGGACACCATGACCGCGGTCTTCGATTACGGTCCGCTCGACGATCCTTCGAAGGGTTTCCAGGTTATTTATTCGTCTCGCATGACCAATTCCGCCGGCGGCGTCAAGGAATTGTATTTTTCGAACGGCGGGACCCTGGACCTGGATAAGAATCAGATCACCTCCGAAGGCGGCCTCTCCGAAAAATCGGCGGCCGAGATGGACATGAAAGCGAATCTCCTCCCCAAGCTTTCTCTCACTCAAGCTGCCGCTGCGGCCAGCACCGCCGCGGACACCGGCGCTGATGACATGACGGTGGCAAATGTCCGCAACTGGCTCGAGTGCATTCGCAGCCGCAAAACCACCAACGCGCACATCGACGCCGGCTACAGCCACTCCATCGCTCTATGCATGAACGTCGCCGCGATTCAGACCGGACAGCGAATCACCTTCGACGACGCCAAGCAGCAAGTCGTCGTGGGAGGCCACAGCTAACCATGCGCGTTCTTATCGCCTGTGCGTGTTTAGTCCTATTCGCCCGATCGCATCGCAACCGTTTGAGCTACAAGGAGATTTCTGCCGGTAACTCCCCGCTTCGATGATTGGCTCACTTGTGTAGCTATTTCCGTGGATAATCATCTTGTGGCGCAGCTCGAAAACTTCCGCCTGAAGGTCTTTCGCACGGTGGCTCAGCATCTGAGCTTTCGCAAGGCGGCTGAACAGCTTTTCCTCACGCAACCGGCCGTCACACTACAAATCAAGGCGCTCGAGGATGATCTCGGTGTGCGCCTGTTCGAACGCGCCCCCAAAGGTGTTTCACTCACTCCGCAAGGCTCGCTCTTGCTCCGCTATGCCCGGGAAGCTGCGGATCTTGTTGCCGAAGCCGAGAAAGAACTTGCGTCGAAAGACGGCCAAATGTCCGGAGAGTTTGCCATTGGCGTGTCTACCACGATTGCACAATACGTTTTACCGCGGCTCATCGGTGCTTTCCTAGCAGAGCATCCGCGCGTGCAGCTTTCGCTGCACAGTGGGAATACGGAAGAGATCGTTCAGCTCCTACTCGGCGGGAAAGCGGCGATCGGGCTGATCGAAGGTCCCGCGCGCCATCGTGAGGTGCGCACCGAACCTTTTATGGAGGACGAATTGGTCCTGATTGCCCCCGCGGATTTCGCATTCGATCGCCTCACCCGCGACCAACTGCTTTCCGCGACTCTTCTTATGCGCGAGCAGGGCTCGGGATCGCGCCGGGTCGTGGAGATGGCTCTTGAGAAGGCTGGTTTCAAGCTCAAGTCATTCAAAAACGTGATGAATCTTGATTCCACCGAGGCCATTAAATCCGCGGTCGAAGCCGGCCTGGGTATCGGTTTTGTTTCGCGCTGGGCGATTTCCAAGGAGCTGGAATTACAATTGATAAAGGTTGCCGAAGTCACGGGCCTTCGTGTCACTCGCCATTTTTCCCTGATTTCCCGGGCGGGCCCTGAACCGTCAGGAGCGTCTGGCGCCTTCCGCGAATTCGCTCTGGCCCGTGCCCGGATTCTTTCGAGAGCCCCGAAGCAACTCAGTCGATCGCGCAGTTCCAGCCGATAAGTCCAGCTAATCGCCAATCAGAATTGCTGCTTGGACGCGCATCGGGACGCGGCCGCAGACTCTACCCATGAACAAGAACCTGTTCTTCGCGGGGCTGATTCTGGCGGCCAGCGGGTTGGTTTCGCCGCCCATCGCGCTATTGGGCGGCCTCGTGTACGGCCTCGCTCTGGCGCATCCATTTCACGTGGAGAGCAAGCGCCTGGCAAGATTTCTCCTGCAAGCTTCTGTCGTCGCACTGGGTTTCGGCATGAACCTGCACCAGGTTCTGCAAGCGGGCCGGTCTGGCTTTCTCTACACCGCTGCCAGTATCACTGTTGCGATGCTGCTGGGGCTCGGCCTCGGCTATCTCCTCCACGTCAGCAAGAAATCGGCGTTCCTCATCAGTGCCGGCACGGCCATTTGCGGGGGCAGCGCCATTGCCGCTGTGGGCCCCATCGCCGAAGCCAGCGAAGAAGAGATGGCTGTCTCCCTCGGTACGGTCTTCATCCTCAATTCCGTCGCGCTGCTGCTCTTTCCGCTGATTGGTTTGGCGCTCCACATGACCCAGGCGCAGTTTGGCCTCTGGTCGGCACTGGCCATTCACGACACCAGTTCCGTGGTGGGCGCTACCGCCAAGTACGGGCCGATAGCGCTCGCCGTTGGGACTACTGTCAAGCTCGCGCGCGCCCTCTGGATCGTTCCACTGTCTCTCGTCACTGCTGTGGCACTCAAAAGCAAGGCGCGCATCCAGTGGCCGTGGTTCATCTTGCTGTTTTGTTTTGCGGCGTTGCTCAACACCGTAATGCCGGCTTTCAGCGGAACCTTTGGCGTCCTCAATCATCTGGGCAAAATCGGCCTGACGGTCACCCTGTTTCTTATTGGCACTGGATTAAACGGGCAGACGCTCAAGCAAGTTGGTCTTCGCCCTCTTCTTCAGGGCCTCGCATTGTGGATCGTTGTCGGCGTCAGCACGCTCGCGCTCATACTTTTCAACTGGATTCGCGTGTAAGCCTCAGATTAGAAGACCACTCGTCCAGCAGCCTACCCTGCTCACCAACGGAAGCAGGGTCTCCTCCACCAGCATGCCTCCGAGGTGAGCGAATCGCGCACGCCGCCGCACTAGTCGTTGAGGTTCAACGTCACCTTTGCGCTCTCCAGTACTTTGTTCCACCTTGGGTCGACCGAGTCGCCGGCGGCGTATTCGTCATGCCAGTTCCACCACTTGTACGGTGGGGTCTGGAGGTAGCCCTCTGGTGAGTCCTCCCACTCCTCCTGGCGCCCTAGCGCAGTCATGTCAAGGTAGCTCCAGGTGCTCCCCATCGCCTCGTCGCCGCGGTTGTTGATGAAGTAGGTACGAAACACACGCTCGCCGTCGCGGAAGAACGCGTTCGTGCCGTGCCACTCGTCCACGCCGAAGTCGATGTCGAAGCTGTCTGTGATGGTGTACCACGGCATCTTCCAGCCCATTCGTGCTTTCAGGCGTTCGATGTCAGCCTGCGGCGCACGCGAGGCGAACGCGAGGGTGGTGTCGCGGGCGTTCAGATGGGCGAGGTGGGCGACCTGGTCGGCGCCAAAGGAGCAGCCGCGGCAGGCATGCTCGGGCCAGCCGAACACGCCGGGCTCGAAGAAGGCGCGGTAAACGATCAGCTGACGGCGGCCCTCGAACAAATCGAGCAGGCTCGCCTTGCCCATAGGCCCTTCGAACTCGTACTTCTTCTCCACGGCCACCCACGGCATCCGCCGACGCTCAGCGGCCAGCGCGTCGCGGGAGCGCGTCAAGGCTTTCTCCTTCATGAGGAGCTGCTGGCGCGCAGCCTCCCATTCCTGCGGCGACACGATCGGTGGTGTGTTCATTGCGAGATGCCCTTTCTGGTGTTCCACGTCTTTCTGCTTGCTTATTGCCATTTTATTTCTCCTTGATTTTCTGAAACAGACCAAGACCATTCGCTTTGAAAAATTCTCTGAATTTGCCGATGCACACCGCCAGAATTCCTCCCGTGGATCCTACTGCGGCGGCCATGATTGCTGCGCTTGCGATGCATACTGGGCACATATTTCCCTCCTCTGAACTTCTAAGTCGTCCGCCCTCAGTGGGGCCGCGGCGCTTCCGCTCGCTGCCGCATACGCTCGTGCAAGTATGCCCAGCCATTCTTTGCGTTTCTGTACTCCTCGAGCACCAGACCAAACGACTGATGCCGAAATGTAATGATCGTCACGCCGCTCGATTCCTTGAGCCGATATTGAAGATTCGTTATCACCGGATTGGACATGAACAGTGGGCCGCAAATTTCCAGCAGCGTCGGCTTCTTGATCGCCTGCACGGTTCCCCAGTAATGGCCGTTGTTGTCTCCCAGGTCGCGATACCATCTGCCGCCTGGCCATGCTTCCAGCTTCATCGGCATTGGCTTGTCCAATTGAGTCTCGTTGTACGGTCCAAGCTGATCCAGCAGTGCGGCAAACGTCACCTCGATCGACGCTCGCACTTCAATCTCCTCCGCTATATGGATCGTTGTCTCTTCCAGCGATAGTGCGGATGAACTCACGATTTCCTCCTCGTTTGAAATTCCACAAGACTATTGTTTCTGTGCATTGTTGGCCTCGGCCTGTTCCTTGATTCGCAGCAACTGGTGTTTCCACAGCCGCTCGAACGTGCTCGTCCACTCGTGTAACGGCCGGATCGCCATAGCATTCACCTTGTAAAGCATCTGCCGACCCTCCCTCCGGACCTCCACCAAGCCAACACCTTTCAAAACTTTCAGGTGCTTCGAGACCGACGGCTGCTCCATCTCCATTGCGTCAACAATCTCGGTGACGGACCTCTCCCGCATCGCTAGATAGGTCAGGATGTCCCGCCGCCGCGATTCCGCCACAGCATTGAACGCGTCCGAGGTTGTGGCCGCCCTTGCCATGCTCTCAATATATACCCATATAGGCATATGTAAAGCCCTTTCGCCGCGCCTGAAAGAAGGACGGTATCGTGGCGCCAGCGAGTTCTGGCTTACTTAACGGAGAAATGCCGAAGCGCACCAGAGAAGCGGCGCCTGGCCATGAAGATCACCCGTGTTGCGCGCGCGGTTTAGGTAGTAATCGAGGTCATTTTTCTTGCCGGTGCCTTCGCAAACGTTTCTCAGGTCACCGTTCGAGTCCAGATAGCCGATCACACCGAGCCAGCCCTTGCGCGCAGCACGGCCATATTTTTTCTGGTCTAGCCAGCCGTTTTTTACTCCGGTAATCATCCCGAATGTGAACATAGCGGTACACGAAGATTCCGGCCAAGCCTCCGGATGGTCGAGCAACTGATGCCACATACCGTCCTTGTCCTGGAACTTCAATAGGGTTTCCATCATTTTTCGATAGGCTTCCAGAATGCGGGCACGCTGAGGATGATTCGCGGGGAGCGAACGCAATAACTCCGCCATGCCCGCGGCGACCCATCCATTTCCGCGGCCCCAGAAAAAGGGGGCATCGGGAGCGTGGTAGAAGAGTCCGTTCGGTTGCTGCAATTTGTCCAGGTAGGCGGTCATTTCGAGGGCGGCCCGATCGAGGTACTTGGAATCACCAGTAGCGCGAAAAGCCTGTAGCTGGGCGAGAGTGATCATGTACATGTCATCGATCCAGAAACGAGTCTGCTTGGTCAGCCCATCGGGCGTGGGGTCCTCCCACTGTTTGTCGGCAAGCTGGCGGCCCAGGTCCAAGTATTTTTGCTGTTTCGTTTGCATGTAGATTTCCAGGGGAACGGAGGCAAAGACGGTGCTGTCCACGTGCACCGGCGGCGGCACGAGCGCGGAATTTTCGGCGAGCAAAGGATCGAAGAGAGAGATTAAACGGGCGGTGAGGTCCTTGTCGCCGCTCAATTGCGCAAAAGTCAATGCGCCGTACCACGCTACGGATTCGGGATAAGTGATGTGCGCGGGCGGAGCGCTCCTGCCAAAATTCGTGTGCAGGCCGGATACGAAGCGTTCCGCGACGCGCTTGCCGATTTCTTTTGGTGAAGCTCCTGGCGGCCATTTTGTGAACTCCTTTTGCTGCGCCCGGCAAGCGGGCACCGAAACCGCGATGCCGAGAAAGAGCAGAAATCGGATGATTATTCGCATGTTCGCTGCTCCGGGCAAAGTAACACGGTGAAGTCTTCTTCCTTGGTATTTAGCGCGTGGGTTAGGTTACACCCGGTGTCAAGCGCGGATTGGACCGGCCAAGAGCGCAATGATGTTCAGGGGCCCTTCGGAAGCGCGGGAGAAAGTGCCAGAGTGGTTCGCCTCCGAAAATCGGCACCTATGGGCGCTTTTCCCGAGCCGGCGGTGAAATTATGCTCAGTGAGCCGGAGAGTAGCGCTTGCCTGTTTGTGTTCGCGAATTAAAAACTTCGAAATTGCCGTCCGGCCAGGCGGAGAGCTTCAAGTAGTTGCCTCCGTCGGGTCCGGAAGGATTGGCGATGAACGTGTCCGCGACGTTGTGCGCGGCACCGCCTTCGTTTGAGTAGTGGAGTTGCCAGAGATCCTCGAGGCGCGGAGATTTTTTGACCGCATCCCAGGAAGAGGGTGCGCCGCCTTTTGTAGCGCCGTTGTCCATGATGGCCACTCGCGGGGCAATGCCATTGAGAAAAAGCGGGCTATTGCTGGTGAGTGAGCCGTGATGGGAAACGATGTAGATGTCGACGGTACCGAGCTTGTTGAGGGGGCACATCAACAGCATTTCCTTGTCGGAGGTGAGGTCGCCCAAATCGAGAATGCGTAATTTGCCAAAGGTGAAGAGTGTGCCGAGCGAGCGCGGATTCTCGGAAGGGTCGGCGGGAGGCTTTGCCGCGTTCTTGCAAGCAGGATTGGTGGCGCCTGCGCCGGGAAGAGGTTGATCGATCATCGCGCCGTCGGAGCTGATCACTGCGGTTTCGATTCCCTGCAAAGGAAGGGCGTCTCCGGGTTTGGCAATGGTACGCTTTAGATTCTTCTGAGCGACTACGCCGAGATAATCCTGCCAAACCTGCTCGGTGTCAGCATTGGAATGCTCGCGATTTTCGCCGTGATCGAGAAATGCACCGATGGGAATTTTGGCGGCGAGCTGAGGTACTCCTCCCGCGTGATCGCGGTGGTAGTGGGTGAGAAGCACGAAATCAATTTTCTTGATTCCAGCGTCTTTTGCGGCAGCGACAATGCGATCGGCATCACGGCCATCGAAGCCGGGCCAGCCGGTGTCGACGAGAAGGGATTGTCCCGCGGGCGTGACGAAGAGCGTGGCCTGGCCGCCTTCCACGTCAACAAAATAGATTTGCAAAGGCTTTTGCGAATCTGCCGGCGGGATCGCGGACGCTGTTGATAAAGACAAGAGACTCAAAGCTGCGGCGAGAATTCCGCATCGGAATGAAATTATGGACATGAGTTTGACTCCTGGCAGAACATTTTTACTCATCGGAGCTGGCTGGCAACGCCGATGTTATGGCGCGCGTCGCACCTGTTGAGATTAGCGCTTGAACCTCGCGCCAGATTGAGGGCACAACCGGGATTCCCTTCTCGAGGTTTTCCTTGCGGGTCAGCAGCACGCGTTCGCCGGGATATCGCACTTTCTCTCCCGCTGCATGTGGCGGTGATTGCAGATGCTGCACGATCTGGTCGGCAAGACTCGCCGAACCATTAATTTGTTCCGCCGTATGCGGAGCGATGGCGATGAAGACTTGCGAGAGCTTCGTCTCGAGTTCCGGGTCTGGCGGAATCTGATGCGTGGCGGAGCCGCCGGCCAGCAGGGCGCCAACCATGTCCAGCAGCAGCGCCAAACCAGAACCCTTCCAATAACCGATGGGCAGCGGGCGTTTGGATGCTTCGATGGCAGCAGGATCTCGCGTCAGGCGGCCCGCAGTATCAAAGCCACCGTCGACCGGCAATTGCTCACCGTGCATGCGATAGGACGCGAGAGCGCCATAGGAAAATTGCGACATAGCCATATCGAGGACCACATGGCCTTTGGCACGCGGCACGGCGATGATCAGAGGATTGTTGCCCACGCGCGGATCGCTTGCGCCCCAGGGAGGAAGATTTGGCAGAGTATTGGTCCAGCAAATTCCGATGACTCCAGCATCCGCGGCCTGCCAGCCGTAGCTGCCGCCGCGCATCCAGTGATTGGTATTGGCCAGAGCCACGCAGCCAATTCCGTGCTCGCGTGAGATCGCGATCGCCCTGTTCATGCATTGATACGCGTTCAGATTCCCGGGACCGCTTTTTCCGTCCCACCGCTCAAGCGAACCAAAAGACGCCACTAACTCTGGCTTTGCATGAATGACAATAATTCGATTTTGAATCGCTCGCACGAATAGCGGAAAACGGTTCAGGCCGTGGGAATAGACGCCATCCCGGCTGGCTTCGGCAAAGAGGCGCGCGCAAAGAAAGGCACGTTGCTGTGTGAAACCCAGCTTGAGCAACACCTGCAAAAGACAGTCAAACAACTCTTCATAGGGGATTCTCATAAACTCGATTCGCCTGTGAATTTTGGAGGCAGGGTGCACGACACCCGCGAATTTCCCGCTGCGGCAGAGTCCTATTGGCAAAGCCCGCAGCCGGAAGCCTCAGCACTTGCTGCATCACGGAGTCTAGCCGAGCTTCGAAAATTTGGGTTGGCTAATCGGAAGTGGAAGTCCGCAAGCCCGTCCAAGTTTCGGCGTTCGAACGAAAGAGGCGGGTCACATCCCGCTGAATGTCGGCACGCGTGACGCGCCGGCCGTCCTCCACCAGAACGCGATAAGTTTCGGAGAGAATGCGTGCCAGTGTCCTGCGCGTGTTCTTCCATTTGTAGATAACTTGTTCGAGCACGCGGGCATCGGAATGCTGAGGAATGAAACTCGTTCCCAGCATCTCAATACGCTCGCGCGTGATTTCTTCCACGATGGAAGGATTGTTCAGGAACCACCAGCAACCGAACGGCATAAGGTTGTTGAACTTCCGCGCGTAAACACAAAGTTCGTGCTGGTTCTCCCGGCTAAGCACGCTCACCAGAAAGCGGTTTGCCGGAAACTCACGGCAAAGATTTGAAAGCGCCCGCAGGTCCGCTTTGCCCACAGCGTCCCCAGCCAGGCGCAGCAGCGGATTGACCTGCCTGCGCACACCAATCATGAGCGAGAGCGGCAAATTTAACTCGCGGCAAGCCGGCAGCACCGCTTCTTTGAGCAATCGATTGCCGACCGTCTCGTCAGGATATTCGAAAGTGTCTGGCAGCGAGCACGCCATATACAAGGGTTGCATGCGCTCGTACCAATCCACCAAAAACCGCCGCACTTCCGCCATGGACTTTCCAGATGCCTGCTCATCAACCTGGTAGCCTTGCGAAGCCAACACCTGCCAGTGCTCGGTCCAATAGCACAAAATTCGATCCAACCGTATCGCAGCCCGAAATTGACTATGGTTTGGCGCTCCGTTCAACCAGACCGCGGCTTCCTCTGGATCAAGCGGATCGTTCGTCATTACCACCATGCTCAGGCCCGCCATCTGAAACACATTGCGAACGTGCGCTTCGATCGTTTGCGCTTTGAAGAATGACCTTGCTTCGGCTAAGTCCGAACAATCCGTAGGCAGGTGAAAAGCCTGGAGCACGGCGACTACACCGCGAGTGGCCTCCGAAATGGGGGCATTTTCGACGAATAGCGTTCGCCAGATGGCATCGGCTTGGTCGCGCTTGGAAAGGGACCAATACTCCTCATACGTGGAATCGGAAAAGCGGAAAAACTCAGCTTCGAGGTAGTGATAGGTCAGCAATTCGTCGATGCCCCACAACCCGAGTTTGCCAAATGCCGGAGCAAACAAGTGCGTGTGAATATCGACAAATTGCGTGGTGGCCAGGACATCTTCGACGACCGGCGCAATCTGCGGATTGGTGAGGAAATCACCCTTAATGGAGACAGAAATCTGGCCCGCTGGTTTGAGTAATTCTGTTTTCACACCTTGTACCCGCTCTTATTTATGTTCATCTGGCCGTGCCGGCGGCCGCTGCGCCGTGGGAGATTATAATTTACCTGGTTGGTCAAATGCATCGAGTTGCGACACGCGCATATCCTTCCGGGAGTGTGAAGATGCGAGACTACAAAGCGTTCGGCGGCGTGTCAAATTGTAAGAATTGAAGATACTATTCAGCGGAACTCAACGAATATTAATCGCACTTCCAGACGTGCTGTTACCTGTTGATCTTTCCAGCAAAAAAAATCCCCGCACTTGACACGCGTAGGGATTGGCAGAGGGGCGCTCGGGGGAGGTTCGAACCCTTCTTGATGTGCCAATGCAGCGGTCAGCCAATTCTACGGAAAAAAATACAACGGAGCCGCGACCTTTTGGGTCACGGCTCCGTTTGGGGTGGGGTGCGCTGAGCGACCTTTTGGGGCCGTCAGAAGTTGACCTTTAACGCGAACTGGATTTGGCGGCCGGGGTTCGAAGAACTGATGACGCCGAACGTGCTGCCCAGACCGGCGTTCGGGGCCCCAAAGATCGGGGTGTTAGTGAGATTGATGAACTGGCTCATGAACTGAACTCTGAGCTGTTCGGTGATGGTAAAGGCTTTTGAAATGCTGAGATCCATGGTTTTGAGGCTAGGACCGCGGAACGAACCTTCTGAACAAGTTCCAAACGTTCCGGCGGCCGGCAAGGTAACAGCCGCCGGGTTCAGGAACTGGAAGCCAACCTGGCCCGGTCCCAAGGACACAGTTTGCCCGTTCCCGTATTTGGACACGCCGGTCACGCAATCCGGGCGGGTCGCGCCGGAGCTATTGGTTCCGGACTGATCCGGAGCCGACGGATTGATGGCAAAGCCACTGTGGAGGGTGAAGTTGGTGGCAAGGGACCAGCCACCAATAACCGCGTCGACAGCGCGGTTTGCGCTGCTGGCATATTGCCGGCCATGCCCAAAGGGAAGATCATAAGTTACGTAACCATTAAACGCGCTGGCCACGTCCGAGATGCAGCGACCGTAGTCACCCTTCGGATTGTAGGCATTCTGGAAAAAGAAGGAGCTGTTGGTCTGGCTAACTGTCCCGGGAAGGGCTTCTTCATCGCCAAACTGGCCAAAGTAACCCAGTCCGTTGGAGAGGCACTTGGACCAAGTGTAGTTGGCCTGGAACTCCAGCCCGCGTCTAAGGTGCTGTATAACGCTGGTTTGCAGTGCGTTGTAGCGCTGAATGCCGCTGGAATCATTAAAGCGAATGGTCGGCGAATTGCCCGCGCCGCAGCAGTTGATCAAGGGCTGGGCGAATGGTCCGGGTACGACGACTCCGTTGACGATTTGCTTTTGGTTGTAGATAAAAATGTCCGACATGTGGTCGATCTTGTTCCCCACGTAGGCGACCTGGACGGTGGTGCTGTTTCCGAACTGACGCTGAATGCTGATGTTCCACTGCTGGTCAACGGCGGGACGCAAGTCAGGGTTGGTAAGGTGAAGCGTGTGGCTGGCTAAACAAGCAGGAGAAAACGCCTGCAGTGCGGCCACGGTGCAAGCGGCTGCCGGAAAACCAGTAAAGCCCTGGTCGAGAGTGCTGTTTGGCAGGGCCAGACCGGAGAAGTTTGAATCGTGGGCCTGGATGAAGGGAGGATTTTGGTAAGGGAGATTGTTCACGCCATTGGCCTCTGTGAAACTGGAGATACCGTAGGCCGCGCGGAACACCGTATTTCTGGCCCATCCCGGCTGCCAGGCAATGCCGATACGCGGCTGGAAGTTATCCCTGCCATTGTAGGTGTTGTAGCCGGAACCGATCGTCGGGACGCCGCTGATCAAGTTAAAATTCACATCCTCTCCGTTTTTCGTATTGCGAGCGGTGATGACTTCGTAGCGGAGGCCGTAGTTCAGTGTCAGGTGGTTGGTGAGGCGCCAGTCGTCCGCCACGAAAGCGCCGAAGAGGCTGTTGCGCAGATACTTATTCCCGCCGCCACCGTTTCCCTGCTGCACGTCTTCCGGCAAACCGAGCAGGAAGTCCGCAGAGGGGCTGCCACCGGTAGTCCCGGTGTTGCCAGTGAACTGTCCGTTGAACGTAAATTGCCCCGCGAGGCCAGCATTTCCTGGATATAGGTCGTTAATGATGTAATGCAGAACCTGGAAGCCTCCGCGCACAACATGCGTGCCATGCACCCAGGTGAGTGTGTCCGAGAATTGCTCCGTGGTGTCGTGAAAGGACTGGACGAGGTCTTGGGTGCCAATGGTGCCGGGTTGCAACCCGGCTCCGCTAAAGATCAGCGCAGGAAGGAATTGGACGCCTACACCGGCGATCCCGAAAGTGGAAGGGAGATTCATTCCGGTTGGATTCGAGAAACCCTCGGTGACGGGGAAATACTGGAATCCCGCACGCGCATCGTTCACTAGCGACGTGGAGAACGTATGCGTCCAATCAATACTGAAGTTCTGTATTGGAAAGGTTTTTGAGGTATCTCCAAGCAGCCCAATGCTATTGGTGGTCGAAGCGGTTACGGACTGCTGCGAATAGCGACCTGATATGCGATCTTTATCGGATAACACATAGTCGATCTTTATATCGCCTTGGTACGAGTTGGTTGTAAATTTTTGAAGGTAATTCGCGACTTGCGTGCTCGGATAGAGCGGGGAGTTGATAATCGCCTTGGCTGCGGAGCTGAACATGCCGACCGGCACCTGGTTGTTCAGGAACGGAGTGCGGGTAGCGGGATTGGCGCTGGAAGTAGGATCATAGAGCTGTTGAGTCGGATTATTGCAAAGGCCGCCGGCGGTAAATCCAGCAGTACACAGCGCCGAAAAATTACCGGTTCGTTCGGCCAGGGGAAGCGTCTGCAACTGCAGCGACGTTGCTGGCTGGGAAAAAAGCGATTCCTCGTAGTCCGCAAAGAAAAACAGTTTGTCCTTCCTGATGGGACCGCCGAGCAAGGCGCCAAAGCGGTTGTAGTGCAATCCCGGGCGGGGAAGGCCATCAGCATTGTTGAAGAAACTGTTGGCGTTCAAACCGCTGTTTCGAAAGTATTCGTAGACACCTCCGTGGTACTGATTCGTGCCGGACTTGATGGTTACGTTGACCACGCCTCCAAGGTAGTTGCCGAAATCCGCCGGTGCATTGCCGGTGATGAGGTTAAACTCCTGAATAGCATCGGGCGCGGGCACATAAGCGACATCGTTGTTGTCGGGCTGATTGTTATCGAGCCCATCCAAAAGGAAGTTGTTCTCCTGTTCTCTAGCGCCATTGACGTAGGGCCGGCCTGTGCCGAACGTATTCTGGGCGGCTTGGAAGCCAAAAAGGTTTGGCGTAACCACGCCTGGGGCCAGCAAAGTTAGCTGGTTGATGTTCCCCGTCGACAACGGCAGCGACTCGGCTGTCCGCGAATTGATGAGCGTCCCCAGTTGGGTGGAATCCGTTTGAAGCAGGGGTGCCGCGCCGGAAACTTGCATTGTCTCTGTTACCGAGCCAACCGTCATCTGCACATCGACGCGCGCCGTTTGGTTCAAGACCAATTCGAACGCTGGGCGTAAGGCAGTCTGGAATCCTTTGGCCTCCACCCTTAGTTCGTATTTCCCCACAGGAAGCTGCGCAAGATAATAAAATCCATCCCCGTTCGTCTCCGTTGGATAAGTAGTGTCCCGCGCGACATCGCGCGCTGTTACGGCGGCGCCGACGATAGGGGCGCCGCTGGGATCGGTGACTGTGCCGGTGATGGCGGCGGTGACTTCCTGGCCCCAGGCAAAGTGCGCGCCGCAGGTAAGCGCCAGTAGCATCATCAATGCGATTGCTATTCCAACAGACTTGCTGTTTCTCATTGCAAATCCTCCGATTCGAGACCCGTGGCTGCTCCACGGTCTCGCGATCTAATCTTTTCTCCCCGACAATTGAGCTTGCACCCTGGTCCGCTATATGGCCCGATGGGAAGTAGCTATATAGCACTAAAAACTCATTGTCAACAGAAAAATTATGATTTATAAAGGAACCGCTGTGGAGAGCTATAGCGGCATACTTGGTCGCTCTATATCACCACAACCGGCGGAAGGATGCTCAACGCGGCCTTTTCGCAGGTTGCCAAGGGCATCGAGCGGGTTGAAACGCTGGCAGACGTACTTCTGTTGTGATGTTTGAAAGGGCTATTCGCCGTTTTTTCACATTTCTTATAGTAGGCTAGCCGCAAAGGTCGGGAGAGAGCATGCAGCGCAAGAGCCGGAATGGGTTGCCCGCTTACCAGCGGATTCAGGGCGTCATCCGCAAGCGCATTGACGCCGGCCACCTGCGGCCGGGCGATGTCGTAGCTTCGGAAAGAGACCTCGCGAAAATCCACGAAGTCAGCCTGATGACCGCGCGACACGCGCTGGCCTCGCTGGAACGCGAAGGCATCGTGGAGCGTCGCCGCGGGATCGGCACTTTCGTGGCCGCGCCCAAGATCCACTTTAACAAGCTGATGAGCTACACCGAGCAGATGGCCAGCCGCAGCCTCACGGCCAGCACAAAAATCCTGTTCGCGAAAGTCATCGACCACGAGCAAGAAGCAACAGCGCGTCTTTCTCTGCCGCCGACCAGCGCCATCATCAAGCTCGAACGTCTGCGGAGCGCGGTGGACGAACCCTTTGCGCTGGAAACCTGCTATCTGTCCCACGCACAATTCCCCGACTTACTCTCGGCGCCGCTGGCTCGCGAATCCTTATTTGCCACTCTGGAGAGAGACTACAAAGTGGAGCTGGGCTACGCAGATGAAGAAATTGATGCCACCGCCGCGGATCCCCGGATTGCCGAACTTTTGGCCGTTCCGCGGCGCGAGCCGTTGCTTCGCATCCGTCAGGTCATTTATTCCACCAAGGGCAAAGCTGTAATTTATGTGCTGGGCTTCTATCGCTCGGACCGTCACAACCTGGTGATCCGCCGTTTCCGGTAGATCCTGGCGGTGGCCAACTCGCGCTTGTCTCTTGGGAATTGCGGGTTCGAATTGCAGCGCAAAGTTTGGAAGGCTCTCGCATGCTGGTTGTACTGAAACGCGATCAGGAAGAGATTAGCCGTCACGCCGCTCATTTCGTTGCGGGTGCGATTCGCAAGAACGGAGCGCTCACACTGGGCCTGGCCACCGGCAGCACCATGGTTGGCATGTACCGCGAACTCGTGCGATTGCACCGCGAGGAGAATCTAGATTTTTCGCGCGTCACGACGTTCAATCTCGACGAGTATCTTGGCCTGTCCCCGGAACATCCACAAGGTTTTCACTACGCCATGCAAGAGAACTTCTTCTCTCGTGTCAACGTCAATCCGCGGAACATTCACATCCCCGACGGCACTATCAGCGGTGATTGCGAACCATACTGCGCGGCTTACGAGCAGGCGATCCGGGACGCCGGCGGAATCGACCTGCAGATTCTCGGCATCGGCCGCAATGGCCACATCGGATTCAATGAACCAACTTCCAGCATTGGATCAAGAACACGCCTCAAAGTTCTGAGCCGGCAAACCATCGAAGATAATCGCAAATTATTCGCTCCCGGCGAGGAGATCCCCCAGTGCGCCATTACCATGGGGATTGGAACGATCCTGGAGGCGCGCAGAATTCTCCTTTTGGCATCGGGGGAAGCCAAAGCGGCGGCGGTAGCAAAATCGATCGAGGGGCCGATCACCTCCTCAGTGACCGCGTCGGCGTTGCAGCTGCACCCGAATGTTACATTCATCCTTGATGAAGGTGCTTCCAGGGATCTAACGCAGCGCGAGTACTACACACGGGTTTTGAAAATGACGGCGTTGCTCACACCGAGCCGGCTTGAGTGAGATCCGCTGAATGTTTTTTCCTATTGATGATGCGGGACGTTCCAGTAAAGTAATACCGGCCTGTGCTCCGTCATCTCGGTGGCGTATGCCAGCATCAAAGATGAGAAGTCTGGGGCGCATTGGAAAGGTAAGAAGGACTCCTCAATGATTCTGGCTGGTGATATCGGTGGTACAAAGTGCAACCTCGCCGTATTGGAACAAGAGGGCGCAAATCTGCGGCCGGTTTTTCAAACGCGCTATGCCACTCGCGATTTCTCCAGTTTCGAACATTTGCTCAACTTTTTCCTTGAGGAAGCGCGCGCTCGTCTGGGAAAGACAGAAAGCAAAGAGATTGCAGCCGCCGGATTCGGCATCGCTGGAACCGTAGTCGGCGGGCGGTTGCACGCCATCAATCTCCCCTGGCAACTGGAACCAGCATCGCTCGCGAACACGCTGAACCTAAACGTTAAGAACGTTGTTTTTATAAACGATCTGGTGGCTACCGCTTGCAGTTTGGATAGATTGGAACCGCCGGATTTCTTTCCTTTGAATGAGGTAACTCCCCAGTTCCAGGCGAATAAAGCGCTCATTGCTGCCGGCACGGGTTTGGGAGAAGCGATGCTTTTTTGGGATGGGCGCAGGCACGTCGCTGCGCCGTCGGAAGGTGGGGCAGCAGACTTTGCTCCGCGCACGGAATGCGAAATCCGCCTTCTGCAATACCTCAAGAAGCACGATCTCACTCGAGTCTCCTGCGAAGAAGTCTTCTCGGGGCGAGGCTTCCGAAGAATTCATGAGTTCCTGAATCCGGCCTTGCGTCATTCTGTATTTGATGAATCTTCCGGTGATTCCGCGAGAGAGATCACGCAGAACGCAATGTCGGGAACGTGCGAAGTTTGCGTGGAAACGCTCGATTTCTGGATCGATGCGTTTGGCGCTGAAGCCGGGAATCTCGCGTTGCGTGTCCTTGCCTATGGCGGTGTGTATCTAGCCGGTGGCATCACTCTTAAAATATTGCGAAAGCTCAAGGAAAGCACTTTCTGCCATTCGTTCTCCGACAAAGCGCCGCTGAATCCCGTGCTTGCCCGCGTACCGATCTTTGTCATTTTGAATGAGGATGCTCCTTTGCTGGGAGCTGCCTACCAGGCTCTGGGAACTTTGGGCGCCTGCCTACATGCAAAAGCATAGACGCCTGCTCGCATCGAAATGCAGGCTGAAGAGGACTTGCGGCCGTGTATCTTGCAAGAGCTGGACTGCAAGTTCGGCCCTCGAGTTTCTACTTTTGAAAGAAAGGCACGATGGCCAAGGATAGCGAGACAAGCCGCATTCATCCGGCGGCGTGGATTCCAACTATGTATTTCGCTGAAGGTCTCCCCTTCTTCGCGATTTCCCTGATCGCGGGAATCCTTTACAAGCGGATGGGCCTGCCGAACGACATCATCGCTCTCTACACCAGTTGGTTGCTCCTTCCCTGGTCGCTGAAGCCGATCTGGAGTCCCCTGCTCGAGATGTTCAAGACCAAGAAGTTTTTTGTGGTCCTTTTCGAATTCGCCGGAGGATTGAGCCTGGCAATGATCGCGCTCTGTCTGCCGCTGCCCAATTATTTCCGGTATACTCTAGCCCTTTTTGCGGTGGTCGCTTTTTGTTCTTCCACGCATGACATAGCGGCCGACGGCTTGTACATCGCCAGCCTTTCCGCAAAGCAGCAGGCCGCCTATGCAGGCTGGCAAGGCGGTTTCTACAATGTCGCGCGATTCTTTTCGCAAGGAGCGCTCGTGATTCTGGCGGGTTTTCTCGAAGCGCGCTTCGATGTGCCGCACGCTTGGATGGCCATTTTCGCCGGCATGGGTTTGCTCCTTGTGATGTTGAGCCTTTATCACGCGCGCGTGCTGCCAACAGGCGCCGAGCGGCGTTCCGAGAGCTTTCGCGAGATGGCCGCGACTTTTTGGGACGTCATCGTGAGTTTTTTCAAGAAGCCAAACATTATTTTGCTCCTCGTTTTCCTCCTCCTCTATCGCGCGGGCGAGGGGCAAATTGTGAGAATAGGGCCGCTTTTTCTGGTTGATAAGCGATCGCTCGGCGGTCTGGGATTGACAACGGATCAGTTCGGAACCATCTATGGCACATTCGGAACGGTCGCGTTCATCCTCGGCAGCATCCTCGGCGGCTACTTTACTTCGTGGCTGGGCTTGAAGCGCGCCTTGTTGCCCCTCATTTGCGCGATGAATCTTCCCATGCTCGCTTACTACTACCTGAGCACGGCGCTTCCGACAAACCACGTCGCCGTCACCATCGCCATGAGTCTGGAGATGTTCGGATATGGTTTTGGTTTTGTAGGCGTAATTCTGCTGATGATGCAGGAAATTGCCCCAGGAAAGTATCAGACGGCTCACTACGCCTTTGCGACTGCATTGATGAACCTGGGCCTCATGCTTCCGGGCACCGTGAGCGGAAAAATTGAGTTGGCGCTGGGCTACCGAAAATTTTTCATTTGGGCGTTGATTTCCGCCATCCCGGCCTTGCTTCTTTCGCGGTTCATCCCCATCCGAGGTGGCGCGATCACGCCTCCAGAACCCCAACCCGCCGAAGTCTAATCGCGCCGCTGAGAGCGCACAGAATTGTTGAGGAGCATTCTATGTCTTTGACACTTGAACAGTCGATTGGACAACAATTTCTTTTGAGTTTCTCGGGTAAGCGAACACCGCCATCCAAGTTGCTTCAGATCCTGCGGAGCCAGCACGTCGGCGGCATCGTCCTCTTTCGCGCCAAGAACATGGGAAGCATCAGCCAACTGCGTGAGTTGACTGTGGCACTGCAAAAGGCTGCGGCGCAGATCGGCCAACCGCCTCTCCTGATCGCGGCGGACCAGGAGGGCGGCCAACTCATGGCCATCGGCGACGCGACTCCTTTCCCGGGGAATATGGCGTTAGGCGCCACACGTTCGGAGAAGCTGGCTTATAGAGTCGGAAGGGCTCTTGGGAGAGAAGTCGCTGCCGTTGGAGTGAACGTCGACTTTGCGCCGGTCTGCGACGTCAACAACAATCCCGCCAACCCCGTTGTCGGCACGCGTTCGTTTGGAGAAAGCCCGGCTCTTGTATCACGGCTGAGCGCTGCTCTCGTTCGAGGTTTGCAATCCGCAGGCGTGGCAGCCACGGCAAAACATTTTCCAGGCCACGGCGATACTTCCAGCGACTCACATCATGGCTCCCCCGTGCTGCCGCACGACACAAAACGGGTGCACCGCGTGGAACTGCCACCGTTTCGAGCGGCCATCAAGGCGGGCGTGCGGCTCATGATGACGGCCCATATTGTTTTTCCCGCTCTGAACGGAGGCACAAGCCTGCCGGCAACTCTCTCACAAGACATTCTGCGGGGCTTGCTTCGCCGCCATCTCGGCTTCCGCGGCCTGATCGTCAGCGACGCGATGGATATGCATGCGATCGATCAAGGTCCAGGGTTGGTTGTGGACGCTCTTGCTGCCTTGGGAGCCGGCGTCGACTTGTTGTTGTTGAACCACGATTTGGCGAGAGTTGCATTCACTTATTCATGTGCGGTGCAGGCGGCCCGCCGAGGTCTTCTGCCGCCGCAAGAGATCCACGCTTCGGCGCAGCGCATTCTCAAATTGAAAACCTGGCTCGCTCGCACCAAGCAGCCACCTCTGAGCGTGATCGGTTGCCGCGAGCATCGCGCACTGGCGCGAGAGGTAGCGGAAAAGTCGGTTACGCTCGTGCGCGACACGACCCGGCAATTGCCCGTGAGGCTGCAACCTACCTCAAGAATCGCAGTGGTTGTGCCGCGTCCCGAAGACCTCACTCCGGCGGACACATCTTCGCTCGTGATTCCTGCCTTGGCCTCCGCCGTGCGGCGCTATCACCGGCAAGTCGACAATTTCACGATAGCGATGAATCCCTCCTCGGCTGAAATCAGAGCCCTCCGGGAAAAGCTCGCGAAGTATGATCTTTTGATTATGGGAACAATCAACGCCATGAGCCATCAAGGCCAAGCAGCTCTCGTCAACACGATGCTGAAGAGCGAGTCCAAGGTGATTGCCGTAGCTCTACGGATGCCTTACGACCTTGCCGCCTATCCTGCGGCTCCTACTTATGTCTGCACGTACAGCATTCTTCCACCTGCGATGGAGGCCCTGGCCGATGCACTCTGGGGCCGGATCCTTTTCAAAGGTACGCTTCCCGTTCGCATTCCCTTAAATGTTGATCGCTAGGTCGTTAGAGTAGCGCACCCCAAGATTCGAGTTTCGGACTTCGGCCCAGTCCCTGCCAGAAACTTTCTGCACATTGAAAATCGTTGCATGGAGAGAATCACGACCGGGTGACTAGAGAATTACCTTTGGTTCGCAGGGATGACCTTATCTCTTGTCGGCTCCAGATTCCTGCCCCAACATGATTTGAGGCGGGGGTAGGCCGATCGCGGCCGGACCATGGCGTCCTTTCTTTCAATCCAAGACCTCCATGTTTCGTACCGGTCGCGCGAGAGCGGCCTGCGTCCGGCGCTGGTGGGCGTCAGTTTTGAGATTCTGCCAGGAGAAATACTAGGGGTTCTAGGCGAATCTGGATCGGGCAAGAGTACGCTCGCGGCAGCGCTGGTAAGGCTCCTTCCTCCCAACGGCCAAATTACGCAGGGCGCGGTCCTTTTTGAAGGGAAAGATCTTTTCAAGTCAAAGGCTGAAGAATTGCGGCAAATCCGCGGCGGGCGCATCGCGCTGATTTTTCAAGAGCCGTCCTTGGCGCTTCATCCCACGATTCGCGTCCGCGAACAGGTTCGCCAAATACTGGCGGCACATGAACCAGCAGGCAAGAGCAACTTGCGTGAAAGGACGCAGGAAGTTTTCTCAGTGCTCTTTCCTGGAGACGCGGATCGTATTTCCCAATCCTATCCTCACCAACTCAGTGGAGGGCAGCAGCAGCGGGTCCTCATCGCTCAGGCCATTGCTTGCCGCCCCTCCGTCATCATTGCGGACGAGCCAACGGCGTCGCTTGACCCAACAACACAAATGGAAATTCTGAGCGTATTTCGAACGCTCAAGGAAAAGCTGGGTCTGGCGATGATCTTTATCACGCACAATCCGGCTCTGCTCGCTGGGTTTGCGGATCGTTTGCTGGTGCTGTACGGGGGCCGCGTCGTCGAATGCGGTCCAGCGGAAGCGGTCCTTGTGTCACCCCGACATCCGTACACAAAGGGGCTTTTTCAGTCCATCCCGGCAAGTCTTCAGGAAGGAACAAAGAGCAGCAAAACGATACTTCCGGCGATTGCCGGCGATTCGTCGTTGTCTCTGCCGAAAGAGGGCTGTTCCTTCGAGCCAAAATGCACGGAAAGAATGGATGCTTGCAGGGAGCGTGGCCCCGTGCCTGTGAACTTGAGCGCGTCTCACACGGTTTCCTGTTTCAGGTACGAAAAATGAGCTGTACGCCAAAGACCAGCACATGCAAACGCTCTTGAAAGTTGAGAATCTATGTAAACGCTACGTGAAGCGAAGCTTCACTGGCGCGCATGAAGAGCTGCTTGCCCTGGACGGCGTCTCCTTCACGATCCTTCCAGGCACCACTCTGGCGGTCGTTGGCGAATCTGGATCAGGCAAGAGCACGCTGGCGCTCTGTGTTGCCGCACTGGAATACCCGACATCGGGAAATATCTGGTTTGAAGCGAGAGACATCGTCAAGTTTGCGGAAAACGAGCGGCGAAAGCTGCGCCCACAGATTCAGCTGGTTTTTCAGGATCCTGCGAATTCGCTGAACACAAGATGGAACACATTCGAAATACTCCTCGAACCGCTGGTCTTGCAAGGCAAACTCAACAGGGAAGAAATGAAGCAGCGTGCCTTTTTCCTATTGGAACGAGTCGGCCTCTCCTCCGAAACCCTACGAAGACCTCCTTCTGAGTTGAGCGGCGGACAGCGTCAGAGGCTGGCAATCGCCCGCGCGCTGGCTCTCGATCCCAAGCTGCTCATTCTGGATGAAGCGCTCTCCGCTCTCGATTGTTCCGTGCAGGCGCAAATCGCCAACCTCCTGATGGAACTCCAAAACTCCTTCGGCATGACGTACCTGTTTGTTACTCATGATCTGGCTATGGCCGCACACCTCGCCGATGAAATCGCGGTGATGCATCGCGGCCGGATTGTGGAGCGGGGCCCAGTGGAAAAAGTCTTGCGTCAACCCGCTCATGAAACTACCCGCCAACTGCTTGCCGCTGTGCCCAGAATGCCCCGCGCAACCCCGAGCGTGCAGGAGAAATGATGCGCTACCTCCTGCGCCGGCTCGGCCATGCCTTCGTGCTGCTGATCGGCGTCTCCCTTCTCACATTTCTCTTCGCTACGCTTGCGCCTGGAAATTACTTCGACGAGATGCGTCTTAATCCGCAAATTGCGCCTGAGGCCGTAGCCGCCCTTCGCGCGCAATATGAACTCGACCGCCCATTGCCGGCGCGCTACGTCGCCTGGTTGAATTCCACAATTCACGGCGAGATGGGATTTTCCTTTGCCTACAACAGTCCTGTTGCACCCATTCTGATCTCTCGCGCGCGAAACACACTGATGCTCACGATTACCGCCACGCTGCTGGCGTGGGGCATCGCGCTTCCCCTGGGCGTGTGGAGTGCGGAGCGCCTCGGACGCTTGCCGGACCGCTTGCTCTCGTGGGGAACCGCGCTGCTCTTGGTGATTCCCGACCTCGCTCTGGTGCTTGGGCTGCTCGTTTTTGCTGTCAAGACCGGCTGGTTCCCGCCGGGCGGAATGGTTTCAATTGATTTCGAGAATTTCACACTCATGCAAAGAGTGCGCGATTTGGCGCTGCACATAGTGTTGCCCGTTGTTGCGCTCGTACTTTCTGTGCTGCCGCTGCTCGTTCGTCACGTGCGCGCAGCCGTCGCAGACGTGCTCGGAGCTCCGTTTCTCCTGGCCGCGCAAGGGCATGGCATCCGCGGGCGTACGCTCTTATACCGTTACGCGTTGCCGGCCGCGGCAAATCCGCTTATTTCTCTTTTTGGTTTCAGCGTTGGCACATTGCTCAGCGGATCGCTTCTCGTTGAAGTGGTGATGAGCTGGCCGGGACTAGGGCCACTCTTGCTCGAATCGATCCTCTCTCGCGACGTCTACGTAGTGATCGGCGGCGTTTTGCTTTCAACCCTATTTTTAGTCGGCGGAAACCTTTTGGCGGACTTCCTTTTGTATTGGGCTGATCCGCGAATTCGCAGGGAGAGCAGCGCACGATGAAGGATCCGCGCAGCTTCAAGAGTTGGCTCATCGTGCTAATCGTGATACATACGGTGGTGGCTTGCGCCGGCTTTTTCGCGCCTTACGATCCCATTGAACAGGATCGCAAGAATCCCTACGTGCCTCCCATGCGGCTACATCTCGTGGACGCGCAAGGGTATTTCCACATGCGGCCAATTGTGTATCCGCTCAAACTGCGTGAAGGCTCATTTGACGAATATGAGGAAGATAGGGCCCAGCCCGAACCGCTGAAATTCTTTGTCAGTGGCGCCCGCTATCGATTGCTGGGTTTTCTTCCGAGTCGTTTGCACCTATTCGGCGTTGAAGGCAGCCGGATATATCTTCTCGGCAGCGATGCCTACGGCCGCGACCAATTCTCCCGGCTTCTCTTTGGCGGTCAAGTGTCGCTACTCGCGGGCCTGCTGGGCGCCGGAATGACACTAATCATTGGCCTGTGTATCGGCGCAATCGCCGGCTACTACGGCGGTTGGCGAGATGATGTGCTCATGCGCGTCGCCGAACTCTTCCTGGCGCTGCCGTGGCTGTATCTCCTGTTCGCGTTACGCGCATTTCTGCCCCTGGCGGTCAATCCGCTCCAAGCGTTTTTCTTGATCGTCGTCGTGATCGGAGCCGTGGCCTGGGCGCGTCCAGCGCGGCTTATCCGCGCGGTAGTGCTCAGCGCCAAGGAGCGCGATTTCGTGCGCGCCGCGCGCGGCTTTGGAGCAACGGACCTTTATCTACTGCGGCGACACATTTTGCCGGAAGCCATGAGCGTACTCCTGACGCAAGCCGCCATGCTCATCCCTCAATACGTCCTGGCGGAGATGACCCTCTCGTTTCTTGGGCTTGGCGTACCGGAACCGGTTCCGAGTTGGGGAAACCTTCTTTCGAGTCTTCAGCAGTACAGCGTTTTGGTCTCTTATTGGTGGATGTACTTGCCTGCGCTAGCAATGGTGCCGTTCTTTCTAGGATACCTGGGGCTCGCGAGTGCATTGCAGGAGCGGCGCGAGGCGTACAAGATAGAAAGGAGGAGTCTCGGGAGCCTAATGTGAACTGCCGAAGAGCAAAGTCCGTCTGCTGCAGGCTTGGTTTTGCGCTCTTCCTGCCACTTTTCGCGTTTCTGGCACAATCCGCCGCAGCGCGTCCTCAACAGCAAACTGCAAAAGAGGAGCTGCTCGCCCTTCCCGGCGAGGTGGGCCATCCCGGAGGCCGTCTGGTCGTCGCGCTCCGGGGTGAACCAAAGACACTGAATCCACTAATCGCTGCCGACACCCGCTCTCGCGAGGTTATCGGCGTCATGCAGGCTGATCTCATCCATATCGATCGGGCGACACAGCTGACGGAACCCGCGCTTGCAAAATCCTGGAAGATCTCTTCCGACGGTCTCACCTACACGCTGGTCCTCCGGCAGGGAATCAAGTTTTCCGATGGCCAGCCGCTTGATGCCGAAGACGTCCTTTTTACTTTCCGCGTGTACCTCGACGAAAACGTCCACGCTCCGCAGCGGGATCTCTTGATTATCGGCGGCAAGCCCATCCTGGTGCGCAAACAAGATGCGGAAACCGTCGTTTTTCAATTGGCGAAAACCTACGCCGTAGGGGAGAGGCTATTCGACGGATTGGCGGTCCTGCCCAAGCACCTGCTGGAGAAGCCTTACCAGGAAGGGAAGCTTGGGCAGATTGGAACGCTTACGACAGCGGCGAATCTATGGGCTGGGCTCGGTCCGTTTCGCATGAAGGAATACGTCGCCGGGCAACGGCTGGTCTTGGAGCGGAATCCCTACTACTGGAAAACGGATGCGAAAGGAAATCGCCTGCCTTATCTGGATGAGCTGGTATTCCTTTTTGTGCCGAACGCGGACGCGCAGGTTTTGAAATTTCAATCGGGCGAAACCGATGTGATCAGCCAGTTAGGAGCTGAAAACTTCTCGGTGCTATCGCGTCAGCCGCATGGCTACTCGATGACCGATTCCGGGCCCGGACTCGAGTACAACTTTCTGTTCTTCAATTTAAACGATGCCGGCGAGAAAACCCCGCCAGAAATGCAGAGAAAGCAAAAATGGTTCCGCGAACTGCAATTCCGGCAGGCCGTCTCCGCCGCCGTGGACCGCGAAGCCATTGTGCGGCTGGTGTACCAAGGCCGTGGCGTTCCACTTTGGGGACCAGTTACACCAGCGGACCGTCGATGGATAAACTCATCCATTGGTCATCCGGCACGCTCCGTGGCGCGGGCACGCGCGCTTCTGAAGGAAGCTGGATTCTCCTGGACCGGCGGAGCCAGTGGGGATTCGGCGCTGATCGATGCCGATGGAAAGCCGGTTGAGTTTTCGATTCTGACGAGTTCATCCAATGCCGACCGCGGGAAGATGGCAACCCTGATCCAAGACGATTTGAAGCAATTGGGAATGCATGTGCAGGTGGTGCCGCTGGAATTCCGGTCTTTGCTCGAACGTGTCACGCAGTCAAAGGAATACGACGCTTGTGTGTTGGGTCTGGTTGGCTTCGATACCGACGCAAATGCGGATCTTGACATGTTCCTTTCAACCGGAGGGACACATTTCTGGAATCCTTCGCAGGCGCACCCCGCAACGGCTTGGGAGGCGGAAATCGACCGGCTGATGGAACAGCAGCTTGCCGAGCCCAGTTACGAACATCGCAAAAAAATCTACGACCGCGTGCAGGAAATTCTCGCCGAAAACCAGCCGATGATTTTTCTGGCCAGCCCCGACATCCTCGTAGGCGCAAAGAACGTGATCGGCAATTTCCATCCCGCGGTTCTGGAACCTTATATACTCTGGAACGTCGAACAGCTCTATCGCAAGAGTGCTCCGGAGAGCGCCGCTCGATGAGTTCGGTGATCACTAAAACTCCGAAAAAAAAACCTCCGGCTGCGTGGAACGACGCGCGCCTCGTGAAAGAATGCCTTTCGGGCAATGAAGAAGCCTGGTCCCAGCTCATCGACAAATACAAAGCGCTTATCTACTCGATCCCCGTGAAATACAACCTGTCGCGGCAGGAAGCCGCCGACGTTTTTCAGGCTACCTGCATGGAACTTCTCGTGCGCTTGCCAGAGTTACGCGATCCCCGCGCCCTGCCCAAGTGGCTCATGCAAGTTGCTCATCACGAGTGTTACCGGCAGAAGCGGTTAAACCAACGCGTTGTGAGCCGCGACGCGGAGCCCGACTTACCGGAACCGGAAACGCCTGCCATCGCCCACAGTCTTGTGCAGCAAACCCAAGATGAGCAATTCTTGCGAGAAGCGCTGGCCACACTGACGCCACAATGCCGGCGGCTGGTGGAGCTGCTGTTCTTCGAAACACCTTCGAGGCCGTACGCGGAAGTGGCCGCGGAACTCGGCCTCGCTGTGGGCTCCATCGGATTTACCCGCCAGAAATGCATCGAGCGGCTGCGGCGCCAACTCGAACAACTGGGTTTTTGCTGATGCCCGCGACCCTTACGAAAAATTCAAGCAACGCGCTGATTGCTGAGCTAGGGCAACTCTCCAGCGAGCCGGCGCGGCGCAAATTTCTCACCCAGCACAAAGCCTTGCTGCGCCGGCAAATTGTCGAGCAGCTCGCGCGCCTCGTAGTCCAGAAAGTCCGCGTCAACAGGCAAGAAGCTCTCAACCTGGCGGAGGCAGCCGTGTTCATTGCGAAACACCTGCGCCGCAAAGAACCTCTGGCGCTGGGATTGCGCGCATTGGCCAACGCTCTTTATTCTTCCGGCGACAACCGCGCCGCAATCGAGCACCACCAACAAGCCTTCCAGCTGTACGAATCGCTGGGCAATTGGAACGAAGCCGGGCGGACGCTCAGCAGCTCCATCCAGCCGATGATTCTCCTCGGTGAATACGATCGAGCGTTTCAGGCTGCTGAACGCGCAAAAGAAATTTTCGCGCGTCTAGATGATCCCTGGCGCCTCGCCCGCCTGGAAATCAATGTCGGCAACATTTATCACCGCCAGGATCGCTTCGAAGAGGCAATCGCCCATTACGAACACGCCTATACCGGCTTGATGCCGTACAAAGACGTGGAAGGCATGGCCGCCATCTTTAGCAACTTGGCTATGTGCCTGATAAATTTGAACGATTTCCCCAGATCGCTGGATTGTTATCAGAAGGCCCGCGAACTGTGCAAGCAAAACGGCATGCCTCTGCTGGTCGCACAGGCCGATTACAATATCGCTTACCTCCACTATTTTCGCGGGGAGTATAGCCGCGCGATCGAGATGCTCTACGCCGCCCGGCGCGCCTGCGAGGCTACCGGTGACGCGTACCACTTCGCTCTTTGTCATCTGGATCTATCCGACATTTATCTCGAACTCAATTTGAGCGAAGAAGCGCGCGAAATGGCGCACGAAGGATTCTTGCGATTCGAAAAGCTCGGAATGGGCTATGAAGCCGCAAAAACACTCGCGAACGAAGCGACCGCCTTTGGGCAGCAAGGCAAGACGGTACAAGCCCTGGAACGGTTCACCAAAGCGCGTGAAATGTTTTGCCGGGAAAAGAATCTTGTCTGGCCCTGGCTGATCGATCTTTACCAGGGCTTGCTGCTCTTGCAAGAGGGACGGTATTTTGAAGCCCGGCGCCTGTGTGCCGCGGCCGCCGCTTTCTTCGACTCCTCAGCGCTCACCGGCAAAACTGTACTCGCGCACCTGCTCCTTGCGCGCATCGCCCTGCACGTCGGGGAGCCCGCGGAAGCGCAAATGCAAACGCAGGAATCGCTGAAGCGACTGACAGGGCTTCAGACCCCCATGCTCGGATACCAAGCGCACCTGCTTTCCGGGCAGATCGCCCAGTCTCGCAACGACCGTCATGCTGCGCACCAAGCTTACCTCGAAGCCAAAAAAGCCCTGGAAGCCATGCGCAGCCGCCTGCAAGGCGAAGAACTCAAAATCTCGTTCGTCAAGAACCGCATGCAGGTCTACGAAGCATTGGTCGATCTGTATATTACGGGCGATGGAACAGACGTCACCGCCGAAGAAGCGCTCGCCTGCATGGAAGCGGCGAAATCCCGCAGCATGATCGAAATGATTTTTCAAAGCGGCCAGAGTCTTCCCCTGGGAGACGCTGGCCAGAGCGATCTCGTCCGGAGAATTCGAGACCTGCGCGAGGAACTAAACTGGTATTACCACCGCATCGAGCTCGAACAGCTCCGTCCAGAAGAAAAATCCCACCAAAGACTCGAGAGCTTGCAGGAAAAAGCTCAATCGCAGGAGAAGGAGCTGCTGCGAACTCTCCGCGAACTGCCGGAGCACGAGCGCGAGACCGCTACACTGGGCGCCCCTGCGGATTTTTCTCTCAAGACGCTGCAATCTACCCTTCCGCATGACGCCAACCTCGTCGAATATTTTTCGACGGGAGACCGCATCGTAGCCGCTGTCATTTCAAGCGGGGAGATGAAAATCCTGCCGGTGACAGTGCTTTCTCGTGTCACTCATTTTCTGCAACTGCTCCGGTTTCAGCTCTCGAAGTTTCGTATGGGGAGCGAATATGTAAAGCGCTTTGAAGGGGCGCTGCTGCGCGCCACGCAGAGTCACCTGCAATCTCTGTATGCCGAACTTATTGCGCCCCTGCTCCCATTCTTTCGAGGCAAGCATCTCATTTTCGTGCCCCATGGCCCTCTCCATTTCCTGCCATTTCACGCGCTGCAGACCGGAGAGGACTATCTTTGTGACGCTTTCACGATTTCCTACGCCCCCAGCGCCACCGTTTTTTCTTTGTGCCAGGAGAAATCCGCCAGCACCAGCACAAGCTCACTGGTTTTTGGAATCCCTGACGAGCGCGCGCCGCAAATCCTGGATGAAGTGACGTCCGTGGCAGCTCTCCTCCCTCACTCCTCGCTTCACCTTGCGGAGCAAGCCACATCTTCCTTACTCCGCGAAAAAGGTCCGATTAGCGGCTTACTTCACATTGCCACCCACGGCGTCTATCGTCAGGACAACCCCATGTTTTCGGGCATTCGGCTCGGCGACGGCTACCTGAATCTGTATGACCTGTACCAAATGCGCTTGAACGCCAAGCTCGTAACCCTTAGCGGCTGCGCCACCGGCATGAACTTCGTAGCCGCTGGCGACGAATTGCTTGGACTTCAGCGCGGTCTTTTCTGCGCCGGAGCCACCACCTTGTTGCTCTCTCTGTGGGACGTCCACGATCAAAGCACTTCGCAATTGATGCAGCTCTTCTATCGAGAATACATTCAATCCGCAAACATGCCCGCGGCGCTTCAACATGCCATGCAGGAACTTCGCGCTCAAAACCCCCACCCGTATTTTTGGGCGCCCTTCGCCTTGGTCGGTAAAATCACTGATTCCGCAAGACTTAGCTAATTCTCAATCCCCCTATATCTATTTGTCCCATCGATCCCCTTATGCCGTGAGGGTTGATTCATCGTTCCACCCACTGGGGAGTGGCTGGGACAAAGAAAGGAAACTGGGGGGAACAGATGGAACATCTTAAGACGGAGAAGTGGATCGACTTTGTGAACCAGGCCGTAACCAAAGTCGATAAAGAACAGATCGAGAAGCATCTCGCACAAGGCTGCAAACGTTGTATGGAAACCGTTTCTGTATGGCAAAAAGTTCGGCAATCCGCGGCTGCGGAAGCCACTTATCAGCCGCCGCAAGATGTCGTCAGACTCGCCAAGGCTGCTTTCGCTACAGCGGGGATGACGGGTCAAAGGAACGCAGCCGGTAGCCGCATCACAGTTCTGTTCGATAGTTTTCTGCAGCCCGTTTTCGAAGGAACTCGATCGGCAGGTGTCAACACAAGACAAATGCTCTATCGCGCGGATCCCTATCAGATCGACGTTCAAGTCGAGGCCAAGCCCGGCGCCAACCGCATCTTGGTTACCGGCCAGCTCCTGGACTTGAGCAATCCTGAAAACACGGCGCAAGATACCCCGGTAATTATCTCCAACATGCGGGGCCAGGTCTTGCACACGGTGGTCAATGAATTCGGAGAGTTTAGCGGAGAACTTGTGAACAGCGGCGACCTGCAGATGACCTTTGCAAAGCCCGGTGGCGCTCCGATTGTGATTTCGCTCCGGGAAGCACTCGGCCGTCTGCTGGGAGACATAGTATGAGCGGCATTACGATGAAGCAGTTGCCGCTTATCTCAGCTTTGGTACGAAAGTACCAGGCCCGCTGGGAATTTTGTCTTGACAGAAAGATACACTCGTACTATTGGCTAGGAGAATCTGCCCCGCGAAACTAAAAGGGCAATCAACTGCGCCGAAAGACGAGCATTTCACTAGCAGGAGACCCTTTAGGGATTGACACTATGAAACGCATAACCCTCATTGTCGCATTGATCGTCTTCATGCTTTGCGCGCCGAACCCCGCGGCAGCGCAGAACCGCTACATCGTTCGCACGAATGGTGGCTTGTCCTCGGTCCTCAATCTTTGCAACCTGCTCCAATGTCAGGTGCAAGGCGGACTGGACGGCCCCCTTGGGCAGAACTTTCTCGTGACCTCTTCCAACAACCTTCTTGCCAACCTGGTGAACGGCGCGCTCACGTTTGTCGAATCCCTGCTCGGCATCGTCAGCATTGAAGCCGACTATCTTTTGCCCATCCCGCACGCGGGGCCCGGCGGCATTCCCTCGGGTCTCTACGACACGACCCCGATGAACTACTACGGCACCACCGTTTGGCACGGTTATGCTGCTCAGCCTGCGGCCCAGATCATCCGGCTTCAGGATGCGCAAAACGGCTTTCGCATCGGCGGTTCAGGCATTGTGGCTGTGATTGACACCGGAGTGGACATCAACCATCCCGTCCTCTATGCCGTGCTGCTCCCTGGCTATGATTTCACCCGCAACCAGCCGGGCGCTTCGGAATGGCTCGATGCACCGCAATTGCAAGACTCCATCCAGGACTCCCAGAATAACCAGGCTCCTGCTTATGTCCAGCAGTCCAGTGTCGCCGTTCTCGATCAATCTTCGGTCGCCGTCCTTGACGGCGGACCTTACGCCGCTTTCGGCCATGGCACGATGACTGCCGGAGCCGTTCACCTGGTGGCCCCCAAGGCCAGCATCCTTCCTCTCAAGGCGTTCACTTCCGACGGCACCGGCTATCTTTCCAACATCGTTGCCGCTCTTTACTACGCCGTTCAGCATAAGGCCAACGTCGTAAATATGAGCTTCGATCTGGCCTCCTCTTCGCCGGCGCTTACCCAAGCGGTCGCTTACGCCAATAAAGCCGGCGTCGTTCTCGTCGCTGCCGCCGGCAACGAAAATACTAGCAATGCCGTTTACCCCGCGGCCCTCAACAGCTACGTCGTCGGTATCGCTTCCACGACCGATTGGGACAGCCGTTCCTCTTTCTCCAACTACGGCTCCAAGGATGTTTGGATTGCGGCCCCGGGCGAAAACATCATCACAACTTTCCCCGGTGGAACGTACGCCAGCGCTTCCGGCACCTCGTTCAGCTCCCCGATTGCCGCTGGCACGGTGTCTCTGATGCTCAGCGTCAAGGCCCAAGCCATCAACCAATCCCAAGCCGCCAGCGCCCTTTCTCATGGACGGCCTCTCACCTCCGACCTCAATCACGGCCGTCTCGACGTTTATCAGGCGGTCTCCGCCTGGGTGAATAACTCCGGTTCCAATTCCGGCTCCGGTGGTTCCGGCTCCTGCTTCCTCTTCTGCTTTTAGCCATCATGTCCAGCAACCGGATTCCAGCGCTCACAGAGGGCGCCCCGACCCTTGGGGCGCTGGAGTCTCTTCGGATCAAGCAACTCGAGGAACAATCTTCCGCCCTCCGCAATTCCGTCATTTGCGCCTTCAACCAGCTCCTCGATTTGAAAGATCTCAACACCGGCGTTCACAGCACGCGCCTGGCGGAATGGGGGATGCGTGTTGGCCTGGAACTCGGCCTCGAAGAATCTGATCTGCAGAACCTGGAAGTTGCCGCGCTTCTGCACGACATCGGCAAAGTCGGTGTTCCCGATTCTATCCTCAAAAAACCGGGCAAGCTCGATCCCGAAGAATACGCCCTGATGAAAAAGCATCCCGAGTACGGCTGGGCCGTTCTGCGCATGCTCCCCGGCTTCGAACGCGCCGCTCTCGACATCCTTCATCATCATGAATCCGTCGATGGCAAAGGCTATCCCGCCGGTCTGAAAGGCAACGAAATTCCCGTCGTTTCCCGCATCGTGTGCGTCATCGATGCCTTCGACGCTATGGTTTCTTCCCGCCCCTACCGCAAAGGCCTGCCTTTCGAGGAAGCCGTCCGCCGCCTCAAGGAAGCCAGCGGCACGCAGTTCGACGCCGTCATCGTCCAGTCCTTTCTCTCTTTCGCCGAAGCAGAAATGTCCCCCGTCTTCGCCGCCGCCGGCACCTCCGTTTCTTCAGCCTTGTAGAAACGTCAATCCCTCTGCGCGCCGAGAAGACATTATTGCCGAGTGGGCGACAAGAAACTACAATGAGGTCACTATGCGCCTTGTTGCTGGATGCATGCTTGTCGCGGCCGGAAGCCTTGTCCTGGCGCAGAGTTCCAATGAACTTCACAATCGGTACGGAGAGCCGGACTTGGAGCGTTTCACGGCACGTCCCGGTATTAGTCTCAGCGTGCAGTACGGTCCGGACCATCTCGCTTGCCAAGCATTAATACAGCCGCCTCAATCGCTAATTCATCAAGACGAGCAGACTTTACTCATGTCTTCGGACGGTGTGTCTGAGGTTCTGGAAGAGGTTGCACCTGTTGCAATGAGGGGAAAACAAATCAATGACGGTAGCTTTCAGGGCGGATGCAACGTACGTAGATTCACTGAGTACGAGAATGTATGGATCATGCGAGCAACCCACGAGTGTGACCCTTCGAGCCAAGACCGGGACGTAAGCACTTCGATCAACTTCAAGCGAGACGTTTGCCCAAAACCAAAAGCTCCGGTTACCGTGACTCGGCCCTAACTCCCGGTTAGTCGTGCGGGCAGCAGCAGCATCGATGCGGACAGTGATTTCAAAAATTGTGTGAGATATGCTTCCCGTACTATGTTCTCGACAGCTCCCGCACTACAGAAGCCGGGAAACATGGGGGAAACATGGGGGAAACATGGGGACAAACATGGGGACAAACATGGAAACATGGGGAAACATGGGGAAACATGGAAACATGGGGGAAACATGGGGACAGACGGAACGTTCCCCCATTCTAAAAGACCCCGTGTATCCCCCACCTTTAAACTTGCCATCGCAGATAATCATCGGAAAACGTCCCGTCCGTGCGCCGTTCCTCGCACCGGTTTCCCCGAACGCGATCATCACAAAATTAACTACAGCGCCGTAAACGAAAAACCAGAATATTGCGTGCTATTGTTTGAAAGAAATGGTCGGGGCGAATGGATTTGAACCATCGACCTCCTGGTCCCGAACCAGATAAGCCACTAACCTAAGTCGCTGTCCTGGCGTCACTTGCGGGTTTTGGGGCCGCTCTCAGATGGACAAGTTGGACAAGTCAGCTAAGTCAACGGCTGCACGGCAAACACAAGGCTAGTCTCTTCGACTAACTGAGGAATCCCCATCGTGTTCCAAATCATCCTTATCAAGGAGTGAGTTCGAAGCTCTGAGTTCGCGCGAAGAAAACGGTTTTGGTTCGATTTCTATCGCTTCTGGAAGCTCGGCCTCGGCTCCTTTTCCGGATCCGAGTTGTTTGAGCGTTCGGGACTTAGAAACAATAAAGCGATCCAGTCCTGGGATGGCGTCATTGTAGGCGCTGACCGTAAGTTTTAGTCTACTTCCGATTCTCGCCATGCTCTCCGCGAATCGTGCCACTTCTCCATAAAGCTCGACCCCCACATTGCTAATCTCTTCGGCGCTCTTATTTAGCCTTTCCTGATCCAGCACATAGCGGATGGCCTTGAGGAGCGGAATGAGACTCATCGGGTTTGAAATGAACACCCGCTTGTCACACGCTTCGCGGATCAATTCGGCCTCGTCCCGGATGGCAGCATGGTACATGCCGTCGTGCGGGATGAAGAGAATAACGCAATCTAGCCCCTCGTATCTCCGCCAATACTCCTTCGCCGAAAGTGATTTGATGTGATTTCTCAACGATTTGGAATGGGCTTCGGCAAGAACGGTTTTCTGGATTTCGTCGTCAGTGCTCGCAATCGCAAGGTAAGACTCCATCAAATTCTTGCTATCGATGATGAGCTTCCGGCCTTTCGGCAGGTTGATAATGGCATCGGTTCGTTTTCGACCATCTTCCGCGTCGGTATAGTGCTGGAGAATGAAATCGATTTCGGCTTCCAAGCCCGCATTTTCAAGCGCGTTTTCGAGCGTCATCTCGCCCCAGCTTCCGCGTACCACAGGCTTGCGAAGGGCATTGGTAAGCGACTCACTAGCACCGGCTAGTCGCTTGACCTGATCGTCGAGAAGAGCTTCCGCCCTTGTCCTGGCAAGGTTACTGTCCTCGACGTGCTTGTCGAGCCGTTTGATAGTCTCCTCTACAGGTTTGAGCATGGTTTCGATGTGTTGTTGATGTAACTTCACATCGGCAGTCGTTTTTTCACCGTGCTTTTCGATGAGGCCGTCGGCGGTCTTGATGAGTTGTGCAGAAGCATCCTTTAAGGCGTCGGCGGAAAGCGCCTTGAACTCAGTTGTGAGCACATCGCGCGCCTGCGCTATGAAGTCATTTAACTTCGCGATCTGCTCGTCCTTTGCCTTGACGATCTCGTGCTGCGCCTCTCGTTCCTTGACAACCATGTCGATGGCGCTTTTGTTTGCGGCCTCGGCATCCTTGAGCGCCTCAGTTTTCTCGCGCTCAAGTTCCGTGATCCGCGCGTTCAGGGATTGAATCTGCGCGTCCCGTTCAAGAAGCGTCGCTTTTGTCTCGTCAACGCGAGTGGCTTCATTTTGAAATTGCCCCTTCTCCTCCAAGGCGACCTTCAACTCGGCAGCGATCTCGCTATATCGTTTTTCAGATTCTGTTGCCTTGGTTTTAGCCTCGTTCTCACGTTCGCGAGCTTCAATGATGGACTTGCGCAGCTCTTGCTGGCGCGCGTCAAAATCGGCTTTAGCCATTGAAAGTGCCGTCTTGGCTTCGGCAAGCTCACGGCGTTCTGCGTCCGCCCGCTGACGATCTTGTCTGCGGGTCAGAAGGTAGGTAACTAAACCGACGATGGCAGCGAGCAAGGTTGCGATGATGAGATTCAATGCCATTTTTTTGAGGCTTTATTCGGTTCGTACCGATACTATATCTGTATATCAGACTTCGGAGGAAGCAATAATGTGCAGTATCCTATCTAGATACTGGCTTACTTGCTTAGAATCGACCGTGGTGCGGAGGTGCTGCGGAATCTTGCGGAACCATTCGTCCCGCGTTTTCGGGCGCTTATCAAGAAACTCCTCCAGAAGGGTCGGTCGCAATATCCCGTCGTCAGGGAGAGAATCCGGGAATGTTGCCTTGATCTCACCACTTCGCAGCTCTTCGAGCTGCCGACGCAGGGATTCCGCTCTTCGTACCTTTTCCAGTTGCTGAAGGTATGCAGGATCACTTTCTAGGAGCGATTCTATGGTGCGCAGCAACCGCCTAATCTCGCTATCCCTGCTCTTGAACCAGTCCGTTGACCATACCCGGTGAATTTTCCATCCTAGGTTCACGAGGATTTCCTGACGCAGACGGTCTCGGTCTCGGGCCGAACGGCCTGAATGATAGCTTGCACCGTCACATTCAACGCCAAGCAGGAATGCGCCAGGCTTGGCGGGATGCTTTACACCTAGGTCAATAAAGAACCCTGCAACGCCAACTTGTGGTACGACCTCGTAGCCCTTGTCCTTTAAGACGGTTCCGACGGATCGCTCAAAATCATTCGTGGGTTGATCCAGGCCGTCCTCCGCCTGCTGTAAAATTCCTGTGCGTGCGAAAATCAGATATTGTTTCAATGCCCTAAGACCCCATGGGCTGTTGGCGGTCGTCTGGATGCGGTCGGGATCGAGTGAGCTGAAAACGACCGTGCGGTTCTTGGCGCGAGTGAAAAGTACGTTGAGTCGCCTGTGGCCGCTTGCACCATTGATGGGACCAAAGCGCTGGAATTGATTTCCGCGAACGTCGGGACCGTAAGTCGTCGAAATGAAGATAACGTCCCTTTCGTCACCTTGGACATTTTCAAGGTTCTTAACAAACAGGGTCTCCTGACCGCCTTTCATCTTTTCCTGGTAGGCGATTGCAGCGGGATCCTCTCGCAGCCGCCTATCAAGGAGTTCCTCCACCAGTTCTCTTTGTTCAAAATTCAGCGTCACCACGCCGAGTGATTCTCCGAGATGCTGGCGCATATGCTCCAGCACAGCCTCCACTACAACGGCTGCCTCGCGTGGATTGCGCCCATTCTCAAATACGCCGTCAGGTACAAAGTGATGCTTTACGCCCAGAGACGGATTGTCGTGGTATGCGGAGGGAAAGATGATGAGGTCCCGTTGATAAAATTCATGATTCGAGAACGCGATCAGGCTGTGATGGCGGGACCGATAGTGCCAGCGCAACCGGCGCACCGGCTGGAACAACGTGCTGGCAACATCCAGAATGCTCTCCCCTTCCTCGACAGCGGTGCGGTCATCGTCTGCGCCGTCATCGTCGGAGTCGAGCGAAACGCGTTGAAAGAATGTCGTGGGCGGAAGCTGTTTCGGATCGCCGACTATGACCACCTGCCCGCCTCGTGCAAGTGCGCCGATGGCGTCTTCGGGCTTGAGCTGGGACGCCTCGTCCATGACGACGAGATCGAACTTAAGCCGTCCGGGAGCGAGGTATTGAGCGACCGACAAGGGCCCCATCATGAAGCACGGCTTGAGGGCGACCAGTGCGCTCGCGGATCGCAGAACGAGCTGCCGTATCGGAATGTGGCGCTTTTGTTTATTAAGTTCATTCATGACGAGTGCCATTTCCGTCCAATGACGCACAGGACCGCTCTGGTTTCCATTGGGAACGGGGCGCTTGTCAATGAGTGCGGCGACCCGCTCGCTGTAGAGGCGAATGGATTCCTTGTCTGCTGCCGCAAACTGATAACGCAATTGCTCTAAAGTCACGCCAGTAGCTTCGGAGAGTTCAGGGTACTGCGCGAATACACTGCGGGCGAGACTATTGTAGAAGACGAAGCGGAACACGCGCCCAAGTTCACGAGGTTCAAATGTGCGGTTCTCCGCCGCTGCGGTCAGTTTGTCGAGTCCGGTTTCCCGGCTCTTGATTCGGAGACGAAGGAAATGATGCCAGCGCGGCAACTCTTCAAGGCTCGCCAGCGCGTATTCGGCCAGCGCTTGCAACCCTGTCCACGGGCCATCGTGGATTCCGTTCCAGAAGGCCGATCCCGAGATGGTGGCAAGTTCTGCGGTTATCACTTGCAGCGTCTCTCCGCAATCGTGGACGGCATTCAGGATCGTGCGAAGCTCCGCGAGATGCGCCGCGTAGCCCTTGCAGAGGAGCCAGTCGACCGCCTTTGGAGGCAGGCTCCCCGACGCAATGGAGTCAGCAAACTGAATCGTATATCTGATGGGTTCAACGTCTGTGTTGACGCCGCGGTACGAGTCTCCGATCATTGCGGAAAGTTCGGACTTGGCTTGAATGCCAGCCATCGCACTACGGCACTGTTCCGCCGCCAGCAGGATGCCAGGAACGTCCCCAAGCGCAACGTCATCGCGAATAGTAGCGTGATCAATAGCTTGCAGAACGTCCCTAAATTCCTGGTTAAACTTTTGGAGGCACGCGAGAATTTCGTCAAGAGAACCTGAAACCAGTAAAGAGCGTTGGCTTGGCACGGCGCGCGTGAAATCCGTAACGCAAGTCACCGCTTGCTCAAGGGTTGCTCGATGTTCCGCACTTGAAAGGACGGCGGCCTTGATCACTCTAAGGCGTTCAATCCTTGCGGCAAACACAAGTCGTCGGAACGGCTCAGCATGCGGTTGATGTTCGGGCAGGGCGACAAAAACTTGCTCATACCAGAGAACCGTTTGGTGCAAATCGTCCCACTGGCTCTGTACGCCTTGAAAGTGCACTCCGAACATCTCTCGATAAGCAGTGCTGTTATCAAACTGCCGGCGCTTCTGCGCGCAAGATGCAAGGCTCCTTAGTGCCTGGCTCATCTGTGCGCGATTAGCCTTTTTCTTTGCGACCGTGACGCGACGATAGTCTTTCACCGCCTGGCTGTACTTGCGACCAAACAACCGCTGAAAGAGGCTGGCCGCGTCGATGACGGAAGCATGTTCGATGAGCTGCCCTGGCGTGAACGTTCCATTGCCAAGCGAAAGATCAAAGTCCCGCCCGAGCGACGCCTCAGCGACTTTAATCGCCGTCGCCTCCTGCCGAGCCTTCTCCAGCATTGATTTGCTATGTTCGCTTTCAAAGGCCGTTTGGCGGAAGTGAAGTCGGTCAAACGGCATGTTCTCGATAATCCGCAGCGTACCGAGCAAGAAAGATGAGCTGGAAAGCGTGATCGGGGCTTCGCAGCCGACGACATCGAGCAATACTTGGAAAGATGAACGCCCTTTTTGAAGGAGGCTTGCCGCCTCAACGGTAGAAGAAAGGAGACTTTTGCTCTTCGCTACGGTAAGTGCCTCCAGTCCCCAGATTCGAGCGCATTTGAGCGCCTCCTCCAGTTTGTCCGCTGTGCGTGGATCAAGAAGGGAGCTTCCCTCGCTTACGGAATTTGAGAGTGCTTCAAAGCCTTTTCTATACGACTCCACCAAATCCACAAACTCTGCAAGCGCCCGCCGGTTCGCTTCGGTCTGGCACGGAACCAGCAAATGCTCAAGCAGCTTCCCTCCAGATTCCGGCAGGAGCGCCAAAGTGGATGAAGAGCGCGTCAGGTCCAGGACCGTTCGGGAAACGGCGATACCGGCAGTCTCCTGTAGTCGCTCGCAGTACTCGTCGGCCTTGCGCACAGTGCCCAGGAACTCCTTGAGAAGGCTCAGAACTCGTTCGTCCTCTTCAAAGCTCAATGGCCGGGTGACCCAGTTCCAGGGATGCTGCTCGATTGAACCGCACGGGGCGAGAACTGCCGCCAGATGCTGCGCGTATACCGCCAGAAATTGTTCCGTCTCCGTGAACTCGGCACGAGTGAATTGTGGAGCCTGGCGCAAAATGACCTGATTCAGGCGCTCCCGATGTGCATCAATGTCCTGCCCACAACGGTCACGTGCCCACAGAATCTCGAAAATCGTGGATTGGAGAGGTTCGATGGTTTTGTTGATCAGCCCTGCATATTGCGTCAGAAGCCGCTTCTTGTCTTCGACTATCGCGAGTTGGCCGTCGAGATCGCGAGGGTCCTTGAACGAACCACGGCGCTGAAGACGGTACGCGATATCGTTCAGCAGCGCGCCTTTTTTCGTTTTATGGCTGTGGACTTCGAGGCAAAACATCCCGAGGCCCGCGTCGTCCAGACGGCGGCGGACCACTTCAAGGGCGGCGAGTTTCTCCGCTACAAAGAGCACGGTCTTGCCTCGTGCAAGAGCCGCCGCAATCAGGTTTGTGATTGTTTGTGATTTTCCAGTCCCCGGAGGACCTTCGATCACCAGATTCTGGCCGCGCAGCGCGTGCACGAGCGCGCTGTGCTGCGAACTGTCGGCGTCACGGATGAGATGAGGAATGTCTTTTTTCAACTCCGGCGCGTCAATGGCGAATTCTTCCGCAAGCGTGATATTCGGGTTTTTCGAGCCTTCAAATAGCTCTTTGACCAGCGGATGCTTGGCGATGCTCTGGGAGGAAGGCCATGTCTTGGGATCAAGATCGCGGTACATGAGCAGTTTGCCGAAACTGAGCAACGCGAGCGTGACGTGCCTGCGAATAGACCAGCGTTTCTTGAGGGTCAGGATCGTTTCAAACTTCTCGAAATAGGTCTCTGGAGTGTCGTCGTCCTCAAGGAGTGGTATCTCAAGGCCAAAATCGCGGCGCATCTTTTCGACCAGCGATAAATTAGACTCCACGTCTTCGCCGGAATATTCGATCACTGCTTCGACGGCTCTCCCCTTCCCTCCCGACCGCTCGATAGTCACCGGCACAACCACAAGGGGCGCAAGATGCGTCTGTTCGGAGTCGTCGGACTCGTGCCATTCGAGAAAACCGAAAATTAGATACAGCATGTTCGTGCCTGACTCTTCGATTGCCGTCTTTGCGGCGCTGGCAATCTTGCGGCCTACTGTATCGAGTTGTTCCTGGTAGTGGAGGACCGGCAACAACGCTTCGTTTCGATCTTCGAGACTTTCGAGGTCGAAAGAGGCGTTCCAGCCAAGTTCAGCCGCATAGTCCTCAGCCGGAGGCAATTCTCCGCCGTTTTCGATATCCGGCTCGGGCACCGGCAGGAATGAAAGTTTTTCGTTGTCGCGCAGTCGCCCGAAGACCGGATCAAGAGCGATGTCCACAACGCGGAGCGAAGAAGCCTTAGAATGCCTGAAATTAAGGAGTTTGTTGCGGTTGGTGAGATCAAGCAACCGGGTACGGATTCGGTCCAGGCCGGTCTCCGTGCTTCCGGTCAGGAAATCAGCGCTTATACCGGATACCGGCTGTTCGCTTGATTCTTGACTGGGTCCACTCGACATAACTTCATTATGTCCGAATCTACAATTGTAAGTTACTTATTAAGACGGAGTAGTGTGGCGGCAGGCAACTCACAAGCACCAGTTAAGCTATCACACGAATTATAACAATTTGGGCTTGCGGAGTGATCGATCCTTTGCGCGCACCTGCGCGCAGGAAACAAACCCTCGGTTTACTAACCAGTGGGAACCGTCGCACGCACACGTGGGGGACGACTTCATCATTGTGGTTAGGCGTCCTCCGCCCAGAACGAAAACGTCAACGCGCACACGTGCGCGAGCAAGACTTAGCAAAATTAGCTCTCGCAATAGTTCCGCACGTGCGTTCCCAATGTCTTGGCTCCCGATATCTGGACACGGTACACTCACGTGCGCGTTCGCTGCCCTAGGGGAGACTCGCCTTCGTGACGGGAATTCGGAGATTGTTCTTGCCCCACGTGGGTATGCAAGGCTCAGTTAAGCACCTATTTGAGGAGTTTCAGGATTCCCTATGGGATGGATGGGAAAACCACCCGGAGGTTCAACAAGAGAGAACGGCATCCGATCATTGCCAACCGCATGAGCAAACCCGTGGGGCACGCATGCGCAAGGAATTTCTGACGGGTAAGCCTGAGTTACAGCGAGAAGTCCTGTGCGCGCTCCTGTGGGAAGAAAGCTGCGCGGAATGGCTTGGGTTTAATGACCTTGCCCGCCCCGACGCCAGGCCACCCTTGCGGCGTCTTGCCGGTCTGATCCGAGAACCCGACTGGACGGACACGGAAAACATACACAAGTTGCGCATGTATCGGGCCGCCGCCTTTATCGATTGCCTGCGACCGAGCGTCATCGACTGGGAAACACCCCGCATTTCTGACATGGAGCGGGTTCTGGAATTTATCGAGGTTTTCACTCGCCCTGGGATTTCAGTCGAAGACCAAACCAACTTGATCGACGACCTCTCGCGTCCTCGCATCTCACTGGAGAAGATTGTTCAGACCGAACGCGCACCGCGCATGCGGCTTTCGCTAGACGATCTGCGGTACGTTCGGGATACCGCCGAACTTTCTCACGAGGCGCGCGCCGTCGCATGGGACAATCGCACTCCGAAACCGTTCCAGCCATTTGGCCGCTCCAATGTCGAAATGTATCGAGACAAGAAACTCGCCCAAAACTGGCGCGTTGCAGTGAAAAACCAAATAAAGAACGCCAAGAAACTCTTCGGTTCAAACCCGACTCAGGACGAAGGCGAAGCTAATTAACTTCGCAACCCATCCCTCGATTCCCCCAATTCTCCTCTAAGTGCCTGTGTTTTCTAATGTATAGCGGCGTTTTTGCCCGCTTTGAGTTGCCCCCACCTGGATAATATCCCCGTCATGCGAAAGAAATACTTTTGCGCGGAGTGCAAGGCAGAGTGTGGCGCGCCCACCTATTTGCGTCTCCAGCTAACCGGCTTAGGTTGGACACGAGTTTCTCAACTACCACGCTGGCAGAGGTCGATTCCGGTCGGACACTTCTGTGAGAAGTGCCTCTTGGCGCGTGTGCGCACAGCTATGGCAGACAATTTCGACTCTTCCCTAATGGAGAGACCTTCGGGCTGCGTTAACGCGCCCGAATGCGTGCGCACACAAGAGGAGTCTTTATGAGCTTCGGCGGAAGATTGGCGCAATTCAGGGCAATGCAGGCGTGCAACCCGAGCGACGAGCCTGGTCTTCCGCCGAGGAATTTGTTTTGTGGTCAGTGCGCCCTCGCAGGCTCAGAGCATAAACGCGCTCCCTCTCCACGCGCGGGTTTTTCGCGCGGGGAGAGGGCGGGGGGAGTGGGGGCAAGTGGTTTTCGGTAAAGCAGTACGGTAAGTGCTTTTTCTTAAAGTCTTTACTTCACTTGACGGAATTTACGATTAATTGCAACAAACGGGAGACGGGATGCGGAAAGAAAAGAGTTTCGAGTGCGGCAATTTCTCAGTCGTAGGGCCAGTCAAGGGCAAACCGGGGAAGTTCGGTTACTTGTGCCTATTCTGTGGTTCCTACCGCTGTAACCGTTGCCGAAATCCCAAGCTGAAAAAAGTCCGTGCGGAAATCTCCCGCGTAGCGTCCGAAAGAAAACTCGACAGAATGGCGACGCTGACTCTTGATCCCAAGCGCGTCCCGAAAGGAGATCGCAAGCGAACGGATCGCTACATCCGCGATTGTTGGCGCAAGATGCGCGTGCTACTCATGCGATTGAATAAGGGTAAGAGCATCGATTTCGTTGGCGTTCTGGAGTTCCAAAAAAACGGGAATGCTCACTTGCATGTGCTCGTCGGGAGGTACATCGCGCAGGAGTGGCTGTCTCTCGCATGGCAATCCATCGGCGGCGGAAAAATCGTGGATATTGAGCGAGTGGATGTACATCGCGTTTCCGCCTATCTGTCTGTATATCTCACGGGCGACAAAGTGAAACGCACACTAGAGCTATTGCCCATGCGGGCGCGAATTTTTACCACATCGCGCTCAATTCGTCTGTGGCCGAAAAAAGAAAAACGTGGTTGGTGGCTGCGTCGTGTGGGCATTGAGACTTTCTACGATCTGGCGCCAAACCCGGCCAATCTGCGTTTCGAGGCTGTCGAGGATTTGAAACCCTTCGGGCTGGAATTGCTGAGTTATTTCGAGTCCCCGCCTTTACAAGAGGACCTTCGGGAATCGAGACGTAATCAAAGTGCTGAAAGCAGCTATCCCCGTTTGGAAGGCTGAGACTCTCTAACGTGTCCCGCCGTGACTCCATCCACGTCGTAGAGGAGCAGCCGTCGTCACCGGTTTATGGACTACCGGACGACCGGCCTGCTATTGTCTCTGCGACGCCAGGACTGCGACAAGCGAGGAGAAAACGCTTGGAGAGCAGAACTGGACAGGACGGCACGGTGTACCAAGAGGGAAGAAAACAGACGGATGAATGGTTGCCAGACAAACCGGCATACCTTCGCATCTATCTGGATATTCCCGGCCAATATGAACGGGTGAAACACAACGAACCCCTCGGCAAAAGTGCTACTCGTGAAGAAGCAAGACGAACAGCAGATCGCTGGATAATGAGGAACGGAGTCAACGATAGAGAGAAACTAGAATTTGCCTTGCAGCCTAGCGAGATAATCTTTCGCTCGCAGGCCGCATGGTGGCTCTCTGAAATCGCTTCCGGTCGCCTCAAGTCCCGCCAGAAGAACAAGCGCGGCCAGAGAATTAGAGTTTCTACTCTGGACGCGTACACGACTGCGGTTGCCTATCTTAACGAGAAAATCGGGGACCATAAGCTCGCCACTTTCGACAACGCGGAGATGAGAGAACTGATCTCCACGATGGAAGCAGAGATGAAAGAGAATGGGGCGCGGCGTTTCACTTCAAAGACCATCGTCAACTATTACCTGATCGCGGCAGCAGTATTCGCCACTGCAAAGGATCGCAAGGGCAAACAACTTTTCCCGCGTCAGTGGGACTTGAATTACATCGGCTTGCCAGCGGTCGATAAGAAAACGCAAAAGACGCCTACGCTTGAGGCGACCGAGATAGAAACTATCCTGGCCGCCGCCAAGAAACTCTACCGCGTGCTCTATTGTTTGTTGGCAGGGTCCGGTTTGCGAATTTCTGAAGCCTTGGGCCTCGAAATAGGGAAACACTTCTCAGCGGATTGCTCGATAGTTTACGTTCGCCAGCAACGCAGCAAGAAAGGGCACGGGATCGAATCGTATCCCAAAACAGACGCAGGTATCAGGGATATAGATTTGGCCCCCGCCTTAGCTGCGCTGGTGAAGAAATTCATCGGCGGTCGCACGAGTGGTTTTCTGTTCGAGACTTCCGGGGGCTTGCCTATGTCGCCGCGAAACATTGCGAGAGATAGCTTGCATCCGATTCTTAAAAAGATGGGACGCGAGTTGGCAGGCTTTCACACATTTCGTCGATTCCGTGAGTCCATCCTGCAAATGAGTGAGGCGCGAACCTTGCTTATCGATTTTTGGATGGGCCACGCGAACGGGGATATGTCGGGGCGTTACGGCAAGCAATTGCTCGATAACGTCCAGTGGCGGCGAGATTGTGCGGCCAAGGTAGGTCTTGGTTTCGCACTTCCGACTGAGGAAGAACAGCCGTTAATGGACAAGTCGGGACAAGTTTCGAATGATGAAGGGCAAGAAGCAGTTGCAGCGTAAGTCTATATGAGAGCGGGAATTAAAATGGTCGGGGCGAATGGATTTGAACCATCGACCTCCTGGTCCCGAACCAGGCGCGCTAGCCAGGCTGCGCTACGCCCCGACAGATGCGCTCCAGCCTCGCGGGCGAAGCTCAAGCGCGAAGTACAGATTAACATAGCTGAACGGCCTCGGCCAGACCGGGATGATTTCTTAACGTGGCAAATCGCGGGCAAAAAACTTCCCTCCTTCGCCTCAGCCATCAGGACCGCAACCCTACTTCGCCTGGAATTTTAGGGCTTTTGCACTTGGTCCAGACGCACGCCCGCGTCGGCCTTGCTCCAAAGTTTTTCTGCCGTGGCCAACTCCTGCCGCGCCGTGGGGCCATCTCCCTGATTCTCCGCAACCAGCGCCAGGGCGAAATATCCACCCGCATAACTGGGGTCATGCTCAATCATCTTGCGGGCCGTGGACCCAGCCAGCTCCCAATCGCCGACTTGCCGAGCCACTTTTGCGATGGATTCGAGCTCAAAGAGCGCCTCGCTCCAGGCATCCGGCCCGGGCACGGCGACAATCTCTTTTTCGAGCTGCTCCAGCAGCGCGTTGCCTTTATCCCGATTCTTCTCGTGCAGCATGATTTCCGCTCGCAGCAAGCCTGCATCCGGCAGCGACTTGATCAGTGCTGCGGGAAGGTGCTCCATTTCCTGCTCCGCCATCGACAGGCTGTTGCGCGCATCTTCCACGCGATTCATCGCCAGGAAAGCCTGGCCCGCCAGCGTTTGCCCCGCGAAGCGTCCCATGGCGAAGTTGCTATTCTCGATCATCGATTGCGCGGCTTCGAGAGCCTCTTGCGGCCGGTCGCGCTCCAGCAAGAATTCCGGCCACGCCCTGCGATTGAACTCCGCCAAATCGATCGGTGCGGGCTGGACGAACGCCTCTCGCAGCGCGGCCTCCGCGGCTTTCATCTGCCCCAGCGATTGGTAGCACAAGCCCAGCAGTTGCAGGTTGTGCGCATGGTGCCAGTCGTATTGAGCCGGGATGTTCTCCGCGCGATAGTAGGCGTTTTCCAATTCTTCCGCTTTGAGAAACTCCTGGATGGCTTCTTCCGTGCGGCCTAAACGCCGGAGATTGTGCCCCACCATGTGGTGCGCATGCGGAATCGCCGGCGCCATTCGTTCATAGTTTTGGGTTTCCTCCAGAGCCTGCTTCACCGGTCCATGATTTTCCAGTGTGTGTGCCAGATAATGATGCGCGACAAAACTGTCCGGAGAAAACTTCAGCGCCGTTTCATAGAACGCGATGGTGTCTACGGCGCCGCCTTGTCCATGCGCCAGCGCAGAGCCTTCGTCCGCGAAAGCACGCAAAATCCAAAGCCAAGGATCCTGCGGACTGGCCGCCAGCGCGTCTGCTACGGACTGCCGGTAGGCAAAATACTTCTGCAGGTTGCCGCTATCCCGCAGATAATCGAGCTGCCGTGCGCGAATCGTGAGCCGCGCACGCTCGCGGTCGGTCAATTTCTTAGCGAAAGACTGCGCTCTTTGGAAAGCCTCGACCGCCTCCGGAAATTCTTGGAGTCCCACGTAGGCGTCGCTCAGTCCGAGATACGCCATTGCCAGCGAGGAGTCCGAGCGCAACGCTTGATGGAACGAACGCGCCGCTTCAATCCAGACAAACGAATGCAAATAGGCCAGCCCTTGATCGTAGAACGCTTGCGCCTGCGGCGAAGAGGTGGTCACTTCCTCATGAACTTCGCCAATCCCTTGCCGGAGCGGCACCGGCCGTTCCAGAGTTTCACTGGGAACATGGCTCGCCGCTTCGTGCCCCTCATGTTGTGGCAGCTGCCGCGCCGCCGCTTCGCCCGCTCCAAAAACGCAAATCGCTCCGAATGCCAAGCTAGCAAATCTTCGTATTGCGCCTGAATCATGATTGAGGTGGATGACAATTTTCATGTTGGCTGAGGCAGTGTCCTAGACTTCCGTAATCTCCACGCTTCGCACATAGTAACCGGCATCCAGCCGTCTGGCGGCGATTTGCGCATCGTTGATTCGTAGCCGGATAAGGTACGTTCCTGTTTGCTTTGGGCTCCAAATGTGCGTCCAGAAACTCCAGGGATCGTTGACTTTTCGCTCGACGCTCTCCACCGGCACGTACTCTTCTTCCGGATTGAAACGTATTTCCAATGCCGTCACCGGACGAGACCCGCCCCACAAGATGCCTGTGACGCGATACTTGATACGCTCGTCCACCAGCCATTTTTCGATGCGCGTAGGCATAGCAGCTTGATCGATTGTTGCGGGCTTGTAGTCCCGAACCAGCTTAGGCGCGCCCTGCTGCTGCGTTCTCCCGGCAAACTCCTGCATTTGAGAAGTCGCTTCGGCCCCATCCTCCACCAGTGTGATTTCATTCACCCATTTTATGCAAGCGCAGCCGTACCAGCCGGGAACCACTAGACGAATGGGAGCGCCGTGATCTTTCGTTAAAGGATTACCGTTCATCTCAGTTGCCAGAAACGCGCCTGCCGCTTTCAGTTCGTCGATGGTAAATACCCAGCTGGCGCCGGGCTGCGAGCTCACGGATTTTGTGGGATAAGTGTCGAAGCCCGAAACCAGAACGCGTGTCGACTGTGATTTCGGCTTGGCGCTCTCTACAAGGTCAATGAGCGGCACGCCGGCCCAGTCCGCCGCGCTCATCAACCCAAAGTGCACGCTGCGCGCATTGCCCGCGCACTCCATCAGGTGAATACCCTTGGGCTTCCCGGTCTTCCTTAGTTCTTCGACGCTGAGTTCGAACGGCTTGGCCACAAGGCCGTTGACACGCACCACCCACGGTTTCTCGCTATTCAAAAGTGGAGAGACCAGGGTGCGAATGTAAAAAGAGTCGGTCGGCGTAACAGAAGTCTGCGGCGATAGCCTCGATAAATCCGTGTACATCCTTCCATCGAGCCCGTCTCCGAACGCGGTCTCCATCGGCACCGGCGCTTCTTTCGAAAAGTCCGCCACCCCAAGCAGCTTGCCACCAGCCAGGGCATCTTTGGCGGTATCCTGCCGTATCTTAGGCCAGACAACATCGTCGAAGCCCAGCAGCAGCGTTCCGCAGGCAAGGAGCGATCCTCGCAGCAATTCCCTCCGGCCAATCTTCTTTCGAACTCTGCGCATCATTCCAACACCGGATTTAGACCTTGTCCCGCACCGTTCCACCAAAAAGTTTACAGTCCGCATTCGCCGCCCGCAAAAGCAAAGGCCCCCGGAACTTCCAGGGGCCTTTGGAAGAAAATGCTCGCGGAGCCTCTTAGAACTCCAACCGAATCGCAAACTCCATTTCGCGTCCAAACGCTCTTCCAAACGCTCCTGAAGTCGTGGCCGTGATTTGACCGAACGTGGAAGGCGACGTCGGATCGAGGGATATGGCCGTGTCGGCAAAATTTACGCTGTTGAACACGTTGAAAACTGTGGCCCGGAACTGTAGAGCGGTTCCTTCATTCCACAGTTTGAAGCTCTTGTGCACTCCCATATCGAGCGTGGCATAGGCAGGCCCCCTCAATGCATTCCTGGAGCCTGGAAACCCCGGCAATGTGAACGTCAAGTCGTTCAGGGCGGCTTGCGGATTGGAGAAGAGGTTCGGAATGCCCCCTTGTGATGCTACATCGCGAGTTAAACTGGACTGCAATGGCGCGGTTAGTGTGGATGCGGAAGTCAGGAAGAAGTTTGTCGGAAAGTTGAAGCCGTTTCCGGGGCTTCGGGGGAAGCCCGAACGCCACCGAGCGGCCGAAGTAATCTCCCAGCCACCGACGGCAGCTTCCTTGAGCCGGCCACCGCTCGAAGCAAACCGGCGACCGTGTCCAAAGGGAAGATCGATGACCGCCGACCCATTAAAGTTGTGCCGCAAGTCGAAGTCGGAAACGTTGCGGTTCAGCCTGAGATCAAACGGGTTCTGGATCAAGCCTTGCGCGGTCCCATTCAATCCGGGGATGTTGTCGGCATTTTCGCCGGTCGAGTCGTTGTCGATCGACTTTGAAAACACATAGTTGAAGGCAAACGTGCCAATTCCGGCGGTCTTTTTCACCGTCACCTGCAAGCTGTGGTAGTTCGAGTTTGCCCAGTTCGTCCACGCATCTAATTGAGAGAACTGCGGCTGGAACAGAACAAAACCATCACCTTGTGGGTCGACCGTGGAGTTCCAAGGCGTCGGCACACCACCGGGTCCGGGGACTGGGGAAGTGTCCAGCGCAAATAGCGCGCACGACCAGGAAGCTCCTCCAACTCCGGCTTCGGCGCCAGCATTCACAACGGAGTAGGCATAGAAAGCCTGTGTGGGAGTAAGCGAACTGTAGCCCGACCGGCAGGCCGCCACATTCGGATCGCTGGACCTGCACAATGTCGCAGCATCAAAGGCTGGCATGTTGGGCAACAAGTCGTTGAAGAAGGCAATCGATTGGATGCTCGACAATCCTGCCACGTTGGGTTCCTTAAATTTTCCAACCTTCACGCGCGGGTCGATCGCGGGTCCGGCGGAGGCTGGTCCGACATTTGCAATTTGCGCAATTTGGCGGAAAGCCGTGAAGAGGTCCACCTTGGAAACAGGATCCCGGATGTCTTCGTATTGCGCAAAGTCCGCTTTACCAAGCAATCTGCGGCCAAGCGTTCCGACGTACGCCACGTCCAACACCACGCCCTTCTGAAGTTGCCGCTGGAAGGATGCGGTCAGGTGGATCGTGTAAGGCGTTCGTAGATTAGGATCGACCGCAAACCCCAGGTTCGACGTGTTTGCAACCGGCGTGAAGGGGAACGATGCGGTGGTGGGTATCGGGAAAAACGGCTGCCCCGCCGTCGGCAGGCCCGTGCAACCCGTGGATGTGCAGGTTCCAGAGAAACGCGGTGCCGTAGCAAGCGAGAATTGCTGCGAACCATCAATCAAAGCCGTCGCGGTGCCTGGCGAACCGTTTTGATCGCTGTCTAACGCCAGAGCCTGTCCAATGCGATCGTAAAAGATGCCGGCGCCAAGTCGAATCACCGACTTATTGCCGCTGCCGAATATATTCTCTAAAAGCCCCGATTTGAAATCAGGTGAGTAGGCCAGAGAAAGGCGCGGCGCGAAGTCCTTGTAGTTAGGATTGAACCACGAGTTGGCGCCATGGTTGGCCTTTCCCGCCAACCCCCAACTAAGTAGGGGAGAGGCATCAGAGGGAATTCCCAGGTTCATGTTAACTTCCCGCTGCTGGAACCATTTTAGAATGTCCGTCGTCGGCCGCACTTCAAACCCGTTGGTTTCATAGGGTGGGGCTTCGTATCCATACCGCAGCCCATACGTAAACGTCAGGTTTGACTTGATCTTCCAGCTGTCTTGGACGTAACCCTCATACAAATTCTCCGCGAAATGCCGGTCCTCGGGGCTTCCGGCTGGAAGAAATGTTCCTTGCGGCGTCGCAAACACCGTGGTGTTGACTTGCGTGATGGACCCCGTCAGCGCGGTAAAAGCACGAACGAAAGCTGTAGGAGACGAAGGGGCGGGAGCGCCAGCAGCACCCAAATTGAAGTCGGCACAGAGATTGATGCAAAAACCGTTGTTCACGTCAAAGGCCGGGAAAGAGTTCACTTCGTTCGTGTTATGATTGCGCACGAAATAAAGGGCTCCGCCGAACGTCAGCGTATGCCGGCCGCGATTCCAGCTCAGATCATCGTTAACCTCGTGAACTGGCACCGTGCGTCCTTCTGGTCGCGCACCAAAGTCCAGCACATTACTGAAGCTCCGTATGCTGAACTGCGCGCCGGAGACTCCCGATTGCTCGACACCAATGCGGGTCAAACCATACCGAACCGTATTGATGATGCTTGGGGTGAACTGGGCTTGATACTGCACGGCAATACCGCGGCTGTTGTTCAACAACGACGATGAAGAAGGCTGCCCTGGGAATTGTGGTGGCAGCAAGTCGGTATTCAGTCCCTGCAGCGTGCCTCTCCAAAACAGCGTGTGGTGCCCATTCTTGGTCAGAATGTAGTCGATACGCGAAGTGTAGACATTATTCTTCGTTGCCTCAGTGGTGTTGAAGTTAAAGCCGTTGAACGCGAACAAGCCGTTGCCGCCGTCAAACGCTACTGGCCCATCGTTTCCATGAGGAAATTGCTGGAAATACGTAAGTACAGCCGGATTGATGCCAATCCCTGCCGGATCTGCTTGTTGGAATTGTGTGGGAGAGAGGCCGAACGCTCCTGCCGGTACCGTGACAACCGTCCCATCCGATCCCGTTACCATCGTGCTCGTGGCTGGGCAACCGCTTGCATCGGTGTGGCAGTCGTAAATCAACACTCCATGCCGCAGGGCGTCCGATGGCACCTGACGTGGAATGGCGATAGAAGCAGAAACCGCTTCTCGCCGCTCTTCATTGTCCAGAAAGAAGAAAAGCCGGTCCTTCAGTATCGGCCCGCCTAGCGATCCGCCCGCGATGTTGCGCTGGTCCTTCCCGCGCGGAAGCCCGCTGGCATTGCTGAAGAAATCATTCGCGGCCGTTCCGGACGTGCGGTAATACCACCGCACGTTTCCGTGAAAAGCGTCTGAACCGCTCTTGGTGACCAAGCCTATTTGCGCTCCTCCGACGATTCCATCCGTCGCGTTCGCATTCGTTGTCGTAACGCGAAATTCCTGCACGGAATCCAGCGTAACCGGCAAAGCGCTCGTGAACGCTGCCTGGTTCTGCCAGTCGTTGGCGTCAATTCCGTCTACCGTGATATTGCTCTGGTTCCCGCGGACCCCATCGACGGCTCCCTCGCGAGGATTGAGCGTGGAAATCGAACCTTGAGAAAGCCTGTCCGTGTCCGACTCGCCGGTGAAAACCACGCCCGGCTGTAATGTCAGCAGGTTTACCACGTTCCGGGCGAGAAATGGCAAGCTCTTGACTTCGTGCTCTTCGAATGGATTGCCCACCGTGGCATCTTGTGTGTTGAGCTGAGGTACCGCAGCAGACTCCACCAGAATCTGTTGACTCATCGAACCTACTTCAAGCTGAACGTCGAGATGCGTGGGCGTCGCCACCAACACGTTTACCTTCTCTTCGACGTGCGTCTTGAAACCGTCTTTCGAAACCTCCAAGCGGTACATTCCGGGATTAATTTGCGCAAAGCTGAACGCCCCGGTGGCATCTGTTTTCGAGACGCGCGGCGCGTTATTCGCCAAATCGACCAGTTTTACGCTGGCACCAACAACGCTGGCGCCTGCGGGGTCGAGCACGTCTCCCTGCAGACTCCCTACGTTTTGCGCCCGAGCGAGCGAGCCCGTAAACATGACAACTAGGAAAGAAACCAAAAGATTGCGCTTGATGGAAGACCAGCTCATGGACAGCTCCTTTCACACGCTCTATATCAATTAACTGCAGGTGTAGGAGTACCGGAACGCGACAGGTCATCGCGCCAGCAAAGTTAGGCCGCTACCTCGAACGGGAAGACGAGCAACCCCTGAGCAACCAGATCAACCACTCCATAACCACTCAAATACCACTCAATTGACCTAGCTTTTAGAATAAGAAGCTTCCGATGTCAAGGAAACTTCTTAACAATTTATCGAGTTTAGATTGCTGGAGAGATTAGTTCAGAGACCAAAGAAAAAACTGATGATTTCAATTCTTGCCCAACCGCAGCAGCTTTGCTTCCGTGATCGCCTTGATCGCCCGGATGGATTCCAAAATGGCCGCGGATACCTCTCCATCGAGACGCACCAGCGACACCGCTTCCGCTCCGCTCTTGGCTTCACTTCGCCCCAGCGCGAAGGTGGCGATATTCACGCCCTGTTTTGCCAGCGCCGTGCCCACCTGCCCGATAACTCCAGGCTCATCACGATTTCTCAAGTAGAGGATCGTCCCTTCGAGCTGCGCTTCCAGCGGTATCCCGCCGATTTGCAACACCCGCGGTGAACCGTCATGCAGGACCGTGCCCTCCGCGGTAAATCCCGGGACTCCTCCCATCTTATCCGGCAGCGCCGCAACTTCCAGCGTGTTTGGGAACCCGTGCTCGCGCCGCCGCGTCTCTTCCTCCACAGCCAAGCCGCGCGCCGCCGCCACCGCCGGGGCGTTCACCACATTCACTTTTTCGTCCAAGACAGCGTTCAGCACCCCCGCAAGCACCGCGCTGCGAAGCAGATGCGTGCCGACCTCGGCCAATTCACCCGCGTACCGGATGCGAATGCGCGCCGGCCTCGAACCCGCCGCCTGCGACACCAGCGACCCCAGCCGCTCCGCCAGCGCCAGGTACGGCCGCACGCGCTTGTACTGGTCCGCGGAAAGCGCCGGCAGGTTCACCGCGTTTCGGATGATCCCTTCCACAAGATAATCCTTAATCTGCACCGCCACCTGCGTGCCCAACTCTTCCTGGGCCTCCGCCGTGGATCCCGCCACGTGCGGCGTGGTAATCACATTGGGCAAGCCAATCAACGGACTATTCTTAGGAGGCTCTTCCGCAAACACGTCCAGCGCCGCTCCCGCCACATGGCCAGTCTTGATCGCCGCCGCCAGATCCGCCTCGTTAATGAGCTCTCCGCGCGCCGCATTCACGATGCGTACTCCCTTCTTCATCTTCCCGATGCTCGCGGCATTGATCATCCCACGCGTTTCGGGGCTTACCGCCGTGTGCAGCGAAATAAAATCGCTCTCCGCCAGCAGTTTATCGATCGATACGAGCTCTACTGCCACCTCACGCGCCGCCGCTTCGCTGATGAACGGGTCGTAAGCGATCACGCGCATGTCGAACGCTTCCCCGCGAATCGCCACTTCGCTGCCGATGCGCCCTAACCCAATCAGCCCCAGCGTTTTTCCACGCACCTCCGCCCCCGAAGACGATTTCTCCCAGCGTCCCTCGCGCATCGACGCATCGAATTTGGGCAGTTCACGCACCAGCGCTAGCAACAGTGCGAACGTATGCTCGGCCACGCTCACCGAGCTGCCGCCCGGCGTGCTCATCACCAACACGCCGCGCCGCGTCGCTTCTTCGAGGTCAATGTTGTCCACTCCCACTCCGGCGCGCCCCACCACCCGCAGACGCGGCGCTTTGCCCAGCAATTCCGGCGTGACCTTGGTTGCGCTGCGCACCACCAGCGCGTCCGCGTCGGCAATCTCCGCGTTCAGCGTCTCTTTGGTCGTCAGAACGATGTTCCAGCCCGGCTGCTCCTTCAGCAGTTTCACTCCGCGCTCGCTGATTTTGTCCGCTACGATGACTTTCATCGGCTCCCTTACCTTCTTCCTTAGCTTTCAATCCGCACCGCGTCGCTTGCGCACTTCACTACAGCGCGTTTTCCTTCGCTCACCGCAAGAGATCAAAATTAACGGGCCCTCCGGCCGCTGTCAAATCCATCCTCCGCTTTCTTGCTCATAAGCGCGTATGTCCCTGCGATTAGTTCTCATGGCTCTCTCTTCCTCTTCTCTGTGACCTCTGCGCACTCTGTGTTAAGTAAACAAACTAAATCTCCCCACGCTCCGTCCGCCGTTAGCCGGCTTCCGGCAACATCGCCTAACATGAACTCTTGAACCTGGAACTCTTCAACTTCTGCTCTCTTCTGCTATATTCCTCCCATGACACTTTCCGAGAAAATCCAGAAAGACCTGGTCGACGCCATGCGCGCCAAGGACGAGCTGCGCCTCAGCGTCCTTCGCGGCATCAAAGCCGCTATCAAGCACAAAGAAATCGAGAAAATACGCGCTCTCGACGAAAACGAATCGATCCAAATCCTGCAAACGCTGGTCAAGCAGCGCAAGGAATCCATCGATCAGTTCACCAAAGGCAACCGCCCGGAACTAGTCGGCAAGGAAACCAAAGAGCTGGCCATCCTCGAAACCTATCTGCCCGCTGGCGCCAGCGACGCTGAGATGGACGCCGCCATCTCCAAAGCCATCGCCGATACCGGCGCCAACTCCATGAAGCAAATGGGCGCGGTGGTAAAGGCAGCAAAAGCCGTGCTCGAAGGCAAAAATGTCGACGGCAAAGCCCTCAGCGACCGCGTGCGCGACCGCTTATCCAAACTTGGCTGAATTCCCCGAAATGACAACAAATGAATGCACCTTCTGATGAGAAAAAAAACGCGAAAGCCCTCGCCCTCTTGCGCATCGGAGTCGGTATTTTTTTTCTAATCTTCGGCGAGTACAAAGTCTTCGGCACGCAATTCACGCTTCACGGCGGCTTCCAATTCTGGATCAACAAGTTTCTGGAGGAGGGCGCGTATCCCTTCATGGTTCCCATCCTCCGCGGTTTCGTTCTGCCGCACGCCACCGCAATTGCTTTCCTCGTCGCCTACAGCGAATTGAGCATCGGATTGGCGCTCGTCCTTGGCATCCTCGTCCGCCCAGCCAGCGCTGGCGGCCTCTTCTTCGTGCTCACGCTGCTATTTTCCTCGGACTATCCCGGCGCACACACACCCCTCTGGCAATACTTCGGCGCCAGCCTCAGCCACTCTGTCTTTGCCCTATGTTTTCTTGCGTTTCTCGTGGGACGCGCCGACGCGGCCTGGTCTTTCCGGCCGCGCACTAGGAACGGTCAACAGCGTTAAATTATTTCGCTTCAGTGCGTGCCGGACGGCTTTAATACCGCCGTATTCCGCTCATCGCTCGCGATAATCCGGTACAGCTTCTTCAATTCCTCCGCCTTGCTCGCCGGCACGCTCAGTTCTTTCACCTCGAACGTCCGCGTATACCGCAGCAAGTTTCCAACGCCTTCCGTCTTGCTGTGATAGCTCGCAAAACCGTAGTCCACATCGACCGGTGGCGGCACATCATCGATTTGGTAGCCTGCCGGCAGCGCGATCTCAAACGTATCGGTGTCCTTCCTCGGGCCAGTGAATTCGACGGCGAACTTTCGCGACTCTTTGGTTTCCAAGAGCCCGCTGGCTTTCCTATCGATCACCCGCGGCCGCACCAAAATCAAATCCCCCGCCTTCTTCGCATAGTCCTCCGCGACAAAGGAATACTGATATCGGAAGGGCTGATCGGTTTGCTGGAGGTTCGTGACCGTAGCTTTTGTGATTTGAAACGTTGGTAACGATTCCGCTGCCAGCTTTTCAATCGGCTTGATCTGGTCCGCTTGTTTGGTGACCGCCTTTAGCATGTATCTCTGCACCGTGCCCATATCACCATTCCGGGTTTCAACGACATCCCCGCTCAGAACGCCGTTCGCATTCAGTTGCAGCTTTGCCGTGCGTTGTACGCCTGTCGTCGCGGACGGTAATTGCGGCAGTTTCACCAACTCGCCTCCGTCCGCCGTTACCAGCAAGCCGTAATTCGCCTGCAGCGCTCCGCGCAATTGACCGAAAGGCGTGTATTCATCCGTGGGATCGAATATCAAGAGACGTCCCAGCTTCGGGTGCTCCACAATTGCCGCAAAAGAAGGGTCCGTAACATCGGCTGGCAATCGCACCGCCAGGATCACATGATTGAACCAGAACGGAGTCGGTGGCGTCTCGGGAGTGACGCCCCCTCTCACGCTGTTGATGACGACGTAATGCGAATCCACGCCGATTTCGTGCAGCATCGAACTCAGAAGCGTCGCTTTGTCTTTGCAATCGCCATAGCGGTGCGAGAATACTTCCGACGCGGGGTGCGGTTGGAGTCCTCCAATTCCCAGTTCGATGGCCACATAGCGAATATCTTGCTGCAAAAAATTCGCCAGGATTTTCATTTTCGCCAACGGTGTTGTGGCTGACGCCGTCAGCGCCGCAACCTTTTGTTTGATCTCCGGCGAAGCGTCGCGCCGTCCTTGATAAAGCGCAGCTTGCCACTTCGCCATATCATTCCAGGTTTCAAAGCCCTTGTTCTGTCCGGATCCTCCTGCAGGGAGTAGCGTGACCACCATCTGTCCCACCACGCCTTCCCATGGCGGCATCTCGTCCTCGTGTTTGATCGCCGGCACGTCGCTGATCGTCCACTGCCAGGTGTTGCTTCCCGACGCCACGGACTTTATCTCCGTATGGTTGATCCACACCGCCTTGTATTCCCAGCCCGGCGGCAATTGCAGCGTGTAGTGCGCCTCGCGCACCGGAATCGCGTGCTGAAATTCCCAGGCATCTTGCAAAACGTACGGCCGGTCTTCGTGCTCGATCTCGTATCCCACAATGTTGCCGATCTCGGCCGCAGGTATTTGCAGTATCTTTACGCGCTCGTCGGTCATTAGGATGCCGTTCTCGATGTCATTCAACCCCATTTCCACGGCTTCCTTGTCCTTCACCTCATAATCCTTTCCCTGCGCGGGAATACACCAGCCATGAATGCTCGTGATGCGAGTGTCCGAGTCGAAATACGCGTGGACCCGCCCGTAATGCCTCCCGTCCGGCCGCAGAATTTTGTAGACGCGCCGCTCTGTGCTCTTTATTTTTCCGTTTGCTTGCACGTTCAGGATGTCTTCCGAATACAGCAGGACAGCGTCCGTTTTCTCATCATGCGGCGGCAGTGGCGCATTCACCAGTGCGTGCATCCATGCCGGTGCGTCGTTTGCCGAAGCAGGCGCCGCAATCGCCAGCGCACACACTGCCACGCAAAAAATGACCGGCGCTGCCAGAACTTCAGTTGTTCGCAGCCGCCGCCGCTGGTTGCAATACGATCTGGCTTTCATCTTCAGTCCTCACTGTTTGGAAAAAATTCCGCAATGCGGTGTAGTACTTCACTTCCAACTGCAGAATATCCACATTCAGCGTTCTCTTCAGACGCAAAGCCCCTTTTTCGTTTTCTGCTTTGAGCGTGTATGCGATGACGTGCCCATCCTGGTTCTGTGGCGCCGGCAGGCTGCTCACCTGCCAGCTCAGCGGCAATTGAATCGAAATGTCATCCACCTTCTGGAACGGAAACTGGAAATAAACCGGTTGAACCCGATTGGCATGCTCGAACAGGTGTTTCTCGGTTCCCGCAAATACTCCCACGGGAACCAGGGCTCGGCGCCCCGCCGCCGAAACCCATCCCGGTATCTTCAAGTTGAATTCCGCCACGAGACTCGGCGACGAACTGCTCCAATCCGGTTTATTCGTCAAATCGACTTCGATCGCCGCCGGTACATACGCTTTCACCTGCTCTTCCAGCGCCTTCTTACGCTCCACTTCGTCTTGATTGCGCTCTTCCACCCGCCACCGTAACGCCTCCAGTCCAGTAAATGTCAGCGTGAGCTTTCCCTCCAGATCGCCCTCATCCGACTGCTTCAAATCCGCCTTGCGCTCGATTCGAGACTCCGAACTCTCGGGAAGTTTCGTGATAATCCAAGTCCCGCCGTCTTTATCCAGCCGCAGCCCCGCAACTCCTGTTTCCGGCCAGGCCAACAGCCCGAAGGGCGTGAACTCCCCTCCCGGATCGCAGAAGATGTCCTTACCATTCAGCTTGACCAGCACCAGATTGGCGTCTAGTTTCGAACTGTCCAGAGACTTGGGGTTGAAAAAATAGTTGTTCCGGTCGGCGGCCCATACCCCATAAGCTTCGAACCCCGCCGCTCGCGCCATCGCCAGAAAGAGCCAGGTAATCTGCTGTCCGTTGCCGTAGCCCGCTTTCCACAACTCTTCGACGTTCGCCGCGCTCTTCTCTTTTTCGCGCTTTTGCTCCTGCTCGGTCTTCCGCACTTCATAGGACGTATTGCGCACCTGCTGCACCCGGGCATAAATCTTTTGCAGCTTTACTTCCGGCGAATCGCTCGGTGACACAATCTTCGATACCGCTTCCTCCATGGCCTTGCGCTTGCCTACGAAGTTTTCCAGTTTGTCGTTGAGCTTTTTTCCTTCCTTCTTCCAATATTTGTTCGCATCTGGCTCGAACGTGTCTTCGCTGTACACGAAATCTACCCGCGACTTCATCTCGTTTTCCGGCGGCATGAAATCTTCTGTCTGGAACGCCGGAATGTTGCTCGCTTCCAGTCGCACGATCCCGTCGGGACCTTGCGCCGGCGCCACCGTGCCGGGCGGAAGCTCATGCCAGGTCCAGCGCACTGTGTATTGGTTATAGTCGCTGTGATAGGGCTTCAGCGAAAACTTCGCCTGCTTCGTGAACATTTCGTCGCTCAAAATCCAATGAGAATCGAAGAGCAGATTCTCGCCAAAATCCACCGTGTAAAAAAATTCGATGATGCTGCCGGCATGTACCTCGGGGAGAGTAAAAGTTTTCGCCATGTACTTCAGGCCTTGGCCCTTGAATATCGGCTTCTCAAAAACTTTGCCGTCGAAGTTCACGATCGTGCCGTCCGGCTGGATCGTCCGCGCCTTAATCGACACCAGGTTGTTCCCCCGCTCCTTGAAGAACGGAACTTCCACGTCCCCGTATTTCCGTCCTTCGTCCGTCAAAATCTTTATCCGCAAGTAGTTGAATTCATGCGAGGTTTTCCCGTTGTCGTCGCGATCGACTTGCCGAAACAAAATCACTGCGGGAGCCCCCGGAGCCTTGGGCTCGCTCGTCATTTTCAGCTCTTCCGGCGACACCGGCTGGAAACCATCCGCCGCCCTCGCGATCCCAAGACTAGACGCGATAATGCCCGGCAAGATCACAAAAAACAGCGAAACTAAGCGGCGAGTGAGCACAAGTAGCCTCCAGCGAAGAATCTGAGGGGACGCGCAAATCTAGCATTTGCAGGCGAATACAGGTGGCCTGCACCGCATACCGTGGTATGGACCCGGGCCATAAGCGGTGTTGTTTACCTGTGTACCTTGTGGTGCGCGACATTACAAGACCGCTTTATCGCTGTCAAGCGTACTCTCGACCGTCTCCTTCACTTCTTCGGACTTATACACTTCCATTCCGCCAGGGGAGCCCGATGTCACCAGACTCTTACACCCCAGTCGTTATTTGATATGTCTTATTGGCTCGATACCCGGATCGCGACCGGGCTGTCACATTTCTGCGATGCCTCTTGACAAGCCCATTCCCGTAGCGTACTGTCACCCTTGGGTAAATGTCTGTTCGGAGTGCGGGAGCTGTGCTCCCGCGTCTTTTCCGAAGTTCTTCTTCCACCCGCAACCCATTCAAATTCTATACATGCGAAGGCGTGCCCAGGCGAGCTGGCCGAAGCTTCTCTAGAAGGAACGGTTCCAATAGATGCCCTATTTTGCAGCAGTCTGGAATGCGTAAGTTATTTAGAATCAATACTTACAAAATGTTCGGCAAGTGTTGCCTCTAAAAGACTTGCGCGAACACTAAATGCTTTAGAATCAACACTTACAGAAAACGGGGGGCCCTCTACCACATACGATGCGTAACCCCCGGCGCAGCCTACCTGGCTGCCGGATCGTGTCCTCCTGTCCCATGGCCCAGGAAGGCTATGATTCCCGCGAACTCTAAATTGGGGCAGTGGTCTAGGTACCGGTTGGGCGGTAGGAGGCATTCACGGCGAGGATGGGTCGTTACCTATGCAGCCGGTACGTTCTGTTACCCATGGGTCCGGTTTGGACCAGCAAGATCTGGCGCGCCCGGAGAGACTCGAACTCCCGACCCTCTGGTTCGAAGCCAGATGCTCTATCCAGCTGAGCTACGGGCGCGCAATCCTCATCATAGCTATTGCGGCGGCCAAATTAAATCGGCATCTTTTGTTCCGCTTTCAATTCCCACATCTACCGGCGGCGCCCGCGCACTAACCAGGTTCGACCGCCTCGCCTCTTGCCAGGACGCGCCGTCGAAGGCAATATCTGATGATGCTTTTTATCTCCTTCATCGGGAACCCGAGGTAGCGTCAATGGCCGATACGGCAATCCTCGCTCAGAGCGCGCCCCAAGGTGCCATGGATGCGCAACGTCCCGAACACTTCGATGTCCTCGTCGTGGGCGCGGGTCTCTCCGGCGTTGGCGCGGGCTACCATCTTCAAACAAAGTGCCCTGGAAAATCCTTCGTCATTCTGGAAGGCCGCCACGCCATCGGCGGTACCTGGGACCTCTTTCGTTATCCCGGCGTCCGCTCCGATTCCGACATGTATACTCTCGGCTACAATTTCCGCCCCTGGGTGGAGCGCAAAGCCATCGCCGACGGCCCGTCCATCCTGAAATACATTGAAGACACCGCCCGGGAATACGGCATCGATCGCAAAATTCGTTTCGGACACAAAGTCATGCAAGCCGCCTGGTCTTCGCCCAACGCCCGTTGGACTGTCGACGCCACCGGTCCCGGCGGCCGGCCCGTGCAGTTCACCTGCAATTTTCTTTACATGTGCAGCGGCTACTACGACTACGAGCGCGGTTACCTCCCCGGCTGGCCCGGCATGGACCGCTTCCGCGGCACCCTCGTCCATCCGCAAAAATGGCCCGAAAATCTCGATTACAAAGATAAACGCGTCGTGGTCATCGGCAGCGGCGCCACCGCCGTCACGCTCGTTCCCGCCATGGCCGAAACCGCCGCGCACGTCACCATGCTGCAGCGCTCACCCACCTATATCGTCGCGCGCCCTGCCGTTGATCCCATCGCCACATGGCTGCACAAACGTTTCTCCGTGCGCTTCGCCGACCGCCTCGTCCGCTGGAAAAATGTTCTCTTCGGCATGTATTTTTACAACTTAACGCGCCGCAAACCCGAGGTCGCCAAAAAAATGCTTCTCGACCTCGCGCGCCAGCAGCTTGGCCCCAACTACGACATCGAGAAGCATCTCACGCCCCGCTACTATCCATGGGACCAGCGCCTCTGTCTCATCCCCGACGCCGATCTTTTTCTCTCGATGCGCTCCGGCAAATCCTCCATTGTCACCGACGAAATCGCATCCTTCACCGAAAGCGGACTTCAGCTCAAATCCGGCGAGCATCTCGATGCCGATATCATCGTCACCGCCACAGGTTTAAACTTGAAGCTTCTCGGTGGAATACAACTGTGCATCGACGGCGCCCCCTCCAATCCCGCAAAGTCCATGAGCTACAAAGGATTGATGTACAGCGACATCCCTAACTTCGCTTCCGCCTTTGGCTACACCAACGCTTCCTGGACGCTGAAGTGTGATCTCACCGCCGAGTACATGTGCCGGCTGCTCAATCACATGGACGCCCGCGGCTACGACTACTGCACTCCGCGTCGCCGCGATCCATCTATTGTCGAGGAATCCGCAATCAAAATGACCTCCGGCTACCTCCAAAGGTCCAGTGCCATCCTCCCCAAGCAAGGCTCCAAAAAACCCTGGAAGCTCTACCAGAACTACGCCTTGGATCTGCTCGCGCTGCGGTTCGGCAATGTCGAAGACGGCACCATGGAATTCTCCAGCGTCCAGAGCCAGCGAGACGCAGCCTCAGCCCGCGAATCTCATTCCGTGCCGTTGACCACAGCCCAATAGTTCAAATCTCCTTCGCAAACTCAAGCACCGGCGATCACTTTCCAGATCAGTTTTTCAGCAATCCGCCTCACGGAATCGCCGCAGTCGCTCCCGTAATCTTGAACCTGTACGTCGCCGTCCCTGCAGGATACAGCGGATCGTTCGCCTGAAGAGTGCTCTGCTCGCCCTGCCCGACGCTATCGTTTATGATGCCCTGGTTAACCATCAGCACGCGGTTGTCCGCGCCCACGTACGTTGTTTCATACTTAATTCTGCTGTAGCTAATGCTGTTCGACTTATTCTCGACGCTCACCGCCCAAACAGTCATCGCCCCGTTGCGGTCCTTGTTCATTGTGGCGCGCTGAATCTTCAAATCACGCACCGCATCGGCGTCCTTCAACTGCGCCTTCGCGCCCTCCGCGGCCGATGCTTGCTTATTCGCGCTGCTCCTCGACTGCACGTAAAAATACGCCCCCACCGCAGCCAGCAAAACAATCACCACGATCCCAATAAAAAGTCTGTTCAAACTACTTTCCTTAATCTCCTTCGGCTCCTCAAACATGACTCCCCCCTCTCTCCGCCCCGTACCGCGCAGCCCGGCCCAGCCCCTCGCAAATTCCGCAAGATGAAAGACGAACCGCTGCGCGCGTGAAACTCCCGATCCTGCCGAGGCGTGGCTCTCCCCTGTTCTTTCCAGAGCCGGCCTACAAATAGCACCGAACCTCCGAGAAGTCCACCGTCAACGACCTGGCGTTGCGCGCTAATTTGTAAGTTGAATTCAGTTTTGGTGCGCGGCCCTAGCAAAACGGTTTAGCTGCGGCAATTTCCAGTAGCGGTTCAGATTCTTGAAATGGAGGCGGAATCTCATATATCGTCCTCAAGGCAGAAAGAACTTAATTGATTCATCAGCGCGGCCTTCAACGGGCACGCCTCAGCGCGTCCTTCATCTTCCTGATCCATGGCCTTATCGTCGCTACCTGGGCTTCGCGAATTCCTGCATTCCAGGCGAAATTCCATCTTTCTCCCGCCGTCATGGGCAGATCGCTGATGATGGCGGGGATCGGCTCCGTTTTCGCACTGCCTGCCGCGGGATGGCTCATTAACAGTTTCGGAAGCATGCGCATGGTGATGGCCACGAGCCTCGGGTTTTGCCTGGCTCTGCCTGCAATTGCCGAAGCGAACAGCGTCGTCACCTTTTCCCTCGCACTGCTTTTCTATGGGGCCATGGCTGGTTCCATGGACGTCTCCATGAATACTCACGTCGTGCAGCTCGAGAAGCAATGCCAGCGCCACATCCTGTCGTCTTTCCACGCGCTCTTCAGTTTGGGCGGGATGGCCGGAGCCGCATTGGGCGGATTTGTTGCTTCACGCGGGATCCCTGCCACCGTGCACTTCTGGATTAGCGGAATTGCGCTCGCGGCAATCTCCCTGGTTGCTTTCCCATGGCTTCGGCTTCCACCACCAATTTCGGACGTGAAGCAAGCGATGACGCGCGGGAAGATAAACTGGTCCCCCACACTTGGCGCCCTCGCTCTTGTAGCCTTCTCGTTCATGCTCGTCGAAGGTGCCATTGCCGATTGGAGCGCAATCTACCTGCGCTCTTCCGTTCGCACGGGATCCGGGCTGGCAGCCCTCGGATTTGCTGTGTTCTCCGGGGCGATGGCTGTGGGCCGTCTGACAGGCGACCATCTCACCGCAAGGCTTGGGCGCGCCACGCTCGCGCGTTACGGAGGGCTGCTTGCCGCCGCGGGGCTTGCCCTCGCGTCGTTGCTAGGAACGGCCGGCGGAGCGCTGTTGGGATTCACCTGCGCCGGCGCAGGTCTCGCAACCATTATTCCCAACACCTTTGCCGCTGGCGGAAATATCGAAGGTAGTGCTCCCGGTCCCAGCCTTGCGGTGATCACCACGGCTGGTTATCTTGGATTCCTGTCCGGTCCGCCGCTAATTGGTTTCGCTGCGCAGCTTTCGAGCCTGCGTACCGCGTTCTGGATCCTCGTCGTCTTGAGCACATTGGGCGCCTTTGCGTCTGCATCGATGAGGCGAACTTCACCTCTCGTAAAAACGCCATAAAGTGCAATTGGAAAACCCCGAGATTACCCCCCCTTGATGGAGCACTCTCTCACAGCCTCCCAAATTGATTGCTCACGCGCCATGCCTATCGACGACCGGATGCGCCGTCCGCAGTTTGCGGAGATGAATTTGGAGATCGCGTGCGCGAGCATGGCACCAGCGGCTGGGTCTCCAGGAAAAAGGCTGTTGACTGGCGCGGCCAAAACTTTTATAGTCGACTATCGATATATCGACCATCGACTAGCTATGCCAAAACGCATACTCGACCCCTTACCTTTTGCTGCTTTCCAAATCCTGCTCTCCCTCGCGGAACAGGACCTCCATGGCTACGCCATCATGCGCCAGGTCGCGGAGCAGACCGGCGGCCGCATGCGCCTCGGCCCTGGGACGCTTTACAGCTCGATCCAGACTCTGCTCGAAGCGAAATTTATCGAAGAGGTCGGCGTGCGCGAGGACGCCAAACTCGGCCAGGAGCGCCGCCGTTATTACCGCTTGACCGCGGCTGGGCGCAAACGGGCGCGTTCCGAGGCTGAGAGACTTGGCGACTTGTTGCGCGTTGCGCGGGCCAGGAAAATTTTCCGGGGGGAATATGTCTGAGAAGATATATGCCCTGCTGTTGCGCCTCTATCCTGCTCATTTCCGCAAGGCGTACGCGGAAGAAGCCCTGCAACTGTTCCGCGACCGCGCTCGCGATGAAAAAGGATTCTTCCCAGCCCTCCGGCTCTGGTTGGATGTCCTGGCCGATTTAGCTTTCACCGTCCCAAGCGAATACTTCCATGTGCAACGCCCACTTATCAGCGCACCAGCCCCGCAGCGTTCACATGGCATGCCTGCATTCTTTGTACTGGAAAATGAATCGCCTCGTCTCGCAGCGCTTCTTCTCGGGGGCTTGCTGTCGTGGTTTGCGCTCGGTGCAATCTTTGTTCTGAGTGGACAGGTCGGCAATTACAGGCCACTGAGCAGTTGGGGCTCTCCATCGCAGACTGCTCGGCTGAACCCGCAGAACGCAGCCAGCGCGATGCTCCCTGTAACGGACAGCGACGAAAATCTGGATGCCGCGGAGCGGCAGCGCGTGATTGAGGGAGCAATCGCGAATCTGAACAAATACTATGTTGACCCGGACGTGGCCCAGAAAACCGCGGATGCGCTCCTGGCGCACAAAAAGAGCGGTGATGACGATGGGAAAATGGACGGCGCAGCCTTTGCGGACCTACTGACTCGGCAGATGAAGGATGTGAGCCATGATGCGCACCTGGAAATGATCTACAGCGCGGTTAAAACGCTGGAGAATCCGCCACCGCCGCCACCCGAAGCCGTTGCGCGTTACCGAGCGGAGATGGAGCGCCGCAACTGCACCTTCGAAAAAGTCGAGATCCTGCCGAACAATATCGGCTACCTGAAGTTCGATGCGTTTCCCGATGCTGCCATCTGCGAGTCCCGGGCAGCGGCGGCGATGAAGCGCTTGAACGACGTCGATGCCATCGTCTTTGATTTGCGCGGCAACCGTGGCGGTTACGCGAACATGGTCGCCCTCCTCGCGACTTACCTTTTCGATCGTCCTACACACCTGAACGACTTCTACAACCGCAGCGAAAATTCCACCGAGGAGAGCTGGACGCTGCCGCCTGTTCCCGGAAATCGACTGGCGGACAAGCCCGTTTTTGTGCTGACTTCACCCACGACGTTCTCCGCAGCGGAGGCCTTCAGCTACGACCTGAAAATGCTGAAACGCGCCACACTCGTGGGCGAGACGACCTCCGGCCGGGGCCATATGGGCGAGGGGCATCGCATCGATGACCATTTCATCATCCGCGTTCCGGGCATCAAGGCCATCAATCCCATCTCAAAAACGAATTGGGACGGGACAGGCGTTGAGCCGGATGTAAGAGTGAAAGCCGCTGATGCGCTGGAGACTGCAAAACTTCTGGCGGAGAGCAAGCTGCAGAAGAAATAGGCGATCTGGATCTTGCGCGCCGGTTGCTGACGCCAAGCTCTCCGAGTTTGCCTGCTGGCCGCCTCCCCGCGGCAGCTTTTCTCCCACATCTAACTTCTAACCTCCGACCTCCGTTTTACGGCATAATCCCACCGCGCAGGGGCAGCATGCGCGTGCGATTCCAACAGTGGGGAGGATTCAGTGAGTGATCGTCCATGGAGTTCCACGGCACCGCCGGGCGAATTTCGCCCCTACGTGTCGACCGAGGAGTCCCTCAAGGAGTTCACCGTTCGCGCCATCATTCTCGGCGCGCTCTTCGGGCTGCTCTTCGGCGCGGTTACCGTGTACGTCGGTCTCCGTGCCGGCCTCACCGTCTCCGCCTCGATCCCCATTTCCGTGCTGTCGATCAGTATTCTCCGCGCGTTTGGCCGCTCTACGATTCTTGAAAACAACATCGTGCAGACCACCGGCTCCGCCGGAGAATCGCTGGCCGCCGGCGTCATGTTCACCCTCCCCGCGCTGATCTTTCTCGGCTTCGGTTCGGAATTCACCTTCTGGCGAATCTTTCCGCTGGCGCTGCTCGGCGGCTGGCTCGGCGTGCTCTTCATGGTCCCGCTGCGCCGCCAGCTCATCGTGAAAGAGCACGGCAACCTCGTATTTCCCGAAGGCACGGCCTGCGCCGACGTTCTCGTCTCCGGGGAACGCGGCGGCTCGTTCGCAGGACGCGTGTTCTGGGGCCTCGGGCTTGGTGGCATCTACACCTTCCTTATGAAAACCGCCCTTGCCTGGACCGAACAGCCCGAGCACCGCCCCAGCTGGTTCCCCGGCGCCTCCTTCCGAGCGAACATCACGTCGGAATACCTCGGCGTGGGCTATATCATCGGCTCACGCGTTTCCGGCCTCTTATTCGCCGGTGGAATCATCTCCTGGCTCGTCATGATGCCTGCCATCAAATTCTACGGCCAGCTTGGCGGCAACATTCCCATCTACCCATCCACGATTCCCATTGCGCAGATGACTCCGGACCAGCTTTGGGGATCTTACATCCGCCCGATGGGCGCAGGCGCCGTCGCGGCCGCCGGATTAATCACCCTGCTGCGCACCTTGCCAACGATTCTTTCGGCGCTCCGTGCCGGGTTGAAGGATGTGCGCGCCGAGGGCGCGGGCCAGTCCGCGGCCACCAGCCGCATCGACCGCGAAGTGCCCATGCGCTGGGTGATTCTGGGCTCCATCCTCATCGTCGTGATGATGTGGGTCTTGCTGACGTTTCATCCTATGAAAGGCGCGGACACCAACTGGTACCAAAACGCGTTCGCCGGTCTCTTCGTCGTCGTCTTCGGATTTTTGTTTGTCACTGTCGCGGGGCGCATTAGCGGACTGCTGGGCAATTCCTCGAATCCCATCAGCGGCATGAGCATCGCCACGTTGATGGCCACCTGCGCGATCTTTTTCGTGGCCGGTTGGACGCAACCGAACTACGCCGTGCTGGCGCTGATGATCGGCGGAGTGGTTTGCATTGCCGCCGCCATCGCCGGCGCTACGTCGCAGGATCTAAAAACCGGTTACTTGGTAGGTTCCACTCCTTTTTGGCAGCAGATGGGGCTTTTGATCGGTGTGACCGTTTCGACCCTCGCCATCGGTACCACTCTCAATCTGATGAATAAGGGCCTCGAGAAATATATTCCCACAGAGATTCCCGTGAATCTTCAGGCTTTACCCAGCGGCGTGAAGGTCGAGCGCGACAACTTCACTCATCAAGGCAAGAACTACGTCCTCATCAACTCGCTCGGTTCTCATGAAGTTCCCGACGGTGAATATCTTTACGATCCGGCCGCCGGGAAAATCGAATATCAGTGGGCGCAGGGCATCGGCAGCGACAAGGCCCCCGCTCCGCAAGCTCGCCTTATGGCCACGGTCATCAGCGGCATTCTGAATCAGCGGTTGCCGTGGCGTTTGGTGCTCATGGGCGTCTGCCTGGTGATTGCCGTGGAGATTCTTGGCGTTCGCTCGCTGGCCTTCGCCACGGGATCGTATCTTCCCCTGGGCACCACAGCGGCTATGTTTGCGGGGGGCCTTGTGCGCATGCTAGTGGATGCCACCACCAAGAAAAAAGATGAAAGCGAAGCCAGCCCCGGCGCGCTCTACTCCAGCGGACTAATCGCCGCCGGCGGCGTCTTCGGCCTCCTGGGCATCATCATCAACCTCTTCCAGGACCCCGAAATCTCCAATCGCGCCCCGCATTGGGTAACCCAGATTCTGCGCCTTCCTTGGAGGCCGGACCTCTTTGCCTTCGGCCCAAAAATTCTCGGCCCGCTGGCCACCAGCAACCTTTTCGGCATCTTCATGTTCGCGCTGCTCGCGGGATCGCTCTTCTATTTCGCAAGAAAAAAGCTGGAATAGCCGTGCATCTATCGCGGGCAAAATCGTGCGTGAAACCAGGAATGCGCGCCGAAACCACACTTTGACGGGGGCGTTCCTCAGCCGTACACTGCGATTATGGGCTCACGGCCGGGAATAAAGAGCTATCGGATCAGCTTTGATTTCTACATCACTCCGGGTGTGAAGCTGCTGCTGATCGCGAATTTCGCGATCTACTTTTTTGAAGTTCTGCTCTTTCACTTCTCGGGGTTGTCCGCCTACGATGTGTTGCTGAAGTGGTTCGGCCTCGTTCCCGCGGCTGTGGTGCCTCTGTTTCGCATCTGGCAACCGTTCACCTATCTCTTTCTGCACGACGTCAACACCGTCTGGCACATCCTCATGAACATGCTGATGCTCTGGATGTTCGGACGCGAACTCGAGCTGGTGTGGGGCAGGAATCGTTTTCTCCGTTATTATTTCCTCACCGGCGTCGGGGCCGGCATCATCAATGTCATCGTAAAAACCGTTCCCACATTTTGGGGGCATCCCTATTCGTTTGTTCCCACAATTGGAGCCTCCGGCGCAATTTTCGGAATCATGATCGCGTGCGCGATTCTTTTTCCCGACCGCCGTGTTTACCTTTTTCCGATTCCCGTGGCCATGAGCATGCGAATGGTGGTGGCCATCATGGCTGCGTTCACTTTCCTGGGCACTTTTGGACTAGGAGACGACAAAGTCAGTCATATTTGTCATTTGGGCGGCATGCTGGTCGGTTACGTTTATTTGCGGCGGGGATCGTTTCTCTACAATGTGCGCAACACCATGACGGATTGGAAAGTGCAGCGTAACAAGAAAAAATTTGAAGTCTTCATGAATAAAAGCAAGAAAGAACCGCCCTCGCGTCCCGACAACTGGATTAATTAGAGGTTCGAAGCTGGAAGTGAGAGGTTAGGAGTTCGGTGCTGGCGATATTTTGCCGGCTTTGAATTATTTACGCAGCGCCCCCGATGACGTGGAATTTCATGAAGTTGGTGGTGCCGCGAATGCCCATCGGCGTGCCTGCCACGATGCCGACCACGTCGCCCTGGCGCACCAGCCGTTCCTCGAGCAAGCGTTTTTCGGCGATCGCCGCGAGGCCGTCGACCTTTTTCACGTTGGGAATACTCCGCGGCATCACGCCCCAGATCAGCGCCATGCGGCGGCGTGTTTCCGCTTCCGGCGAGAACGCCACGATGGGAACGAGCGGGCGGTAGCGCGACACCAGGCGGGCGGTAAATCCGCTGTGCGTGAAGACCGCGATCAGCTTCATGTGCAGTTCGCGCGAAGCGTGGCAAACCAATTCAGCGACCGTTTCCGCCACTTTCAATTGTTCCTGCATGGACGGGCGAGGAAATTCCGTGATGCTGTCTTCCGCTTCCTCGATGATGCGCGCCATCATGCTCACGGCTTCGACGGGATATTTTCCCGAAGCGGTTTCCGCGGAGAGCATCACGGCGTCTGAGCCGTCGAAAATGGCGTTGGCAACGTCGGAAGCTTCCGCGCGCGTGGGGCGCGGATTTTCGGTCATGGATTCGAGCATCTGCGTCGCAGTGATTACCGGCCTGCGAAACTCACGGGCGCGGGCGATAATGGTCTTCTGCACCACCGGCACGCGTTCGGGATTCATCTCCACTCCCAAATCGCCACGCGCGACCATCACGCCATCCGCGGCGCGCAAAATTGCGTCGAGATTCTCGATCGCTTCGGGTTTTTCGAGCTTGGCAATTACCGGCGTATCTTTTCCGGAGCGGCGAATCAGGGATTTGGCAAGCAATACGTCCTCGGGCCGCCGCACAAAACTCACGGCGATGTAATTTGCTCCTTGCTTCAGCGCGAAAACCAGATCGGCGCGATCTTTCGGAGTGAGGGCCGGCACGCGCAACTTCACGCCCGGAAGATTGATGCCCTTGTGCTCGCCGAGGGCGCCGCCGTTCACCACTTCGCAGATCACGTTGGCACCACGCACTTGTTGCACGCGAAGCTCGATCAAACCATCCGACAGAAGAATACGATCTCCACGATGCACTTCCCCGGGCAGCTGCGTGAACGTGGTATTCACGCGTGTCGAATCTCCCAAAATACGCGCGGTGGTAATCACGAATTGCTGTCCGGTGCGCAACTGTACCGGCCCGCCGCCGGCGAGCACTCCGGTGCGAATTTTCGGCCCTTGCAGATCGGCGAGGATGGCGATGGGTTTTTTCTGTTCGACGGCAGCGGCGCGAAGCATGGCGATACTCTGCGCATGTTCCTCGTGGGAGCCGTGGGAAAAATTCAGCCGCGCCACATCCATTCCCGCGCGAAGCAAACGTTCGATGATGCGCGGGGAACGGCTGGCGGGACCGATGGTGCAAACAATTTTTGAGTGTCGGAATTCCATGGTTTGGCTTGACGGACTTTCTTTACGTTATTTTCCTTCCCGGCCGGACTACTGAAGTCTATCAGGCTGCTGGGGAAAATGGATTTTGGCCACGACAACCAATTGGATCATGATGGAAAATGAACGAGATGGCGAGATAAACTCGCCGCCGCAGGTCCATTCCGGGACTTTTTCAGCACCCTGCGATGTCCTTGCGTGCGTTTTGGGCTTACTTGGCCGCCGCGAACTCCGCCACGATTTTTGCCAGCACGTCTACTCCCTTGGTGAATGAAGCGAGCGGAATGCGCTCATCCTCGCCGTGCATGCGCTTCAAATCCTCTTCCGCCAAAGGAAACGGAAGGAGCCCGTAGGATTGTACGTTATGGAGCCGCAACTGCGCCGAGTCCGTCGCTCCGGTGGATTGAAACGGCAGGACCGGCACGCCGGAAAACTCCTGGGCCGCGACTTTTGTGATGGTGGCATAGAAATCCGACTCCAGCGAAGAGGGCGGCGCGGCAAGCCCCGCATCCGGTTGGATCTCGAAGCGCACCTGCGGATCGTTGACGAGCTTCGTCAATTCGCCAAGCAATTTGTCGATGGTATTTCCGGGCAGGAGCCGGATATTCAGGTTGGCGCGCGCTTCGGCCGGAATCACATTGTTGCGCACACCAGCCGAAAGCATCGTAGGCGCGATGGAATCGCGCATCATCGAATTCCAGAGCGGATTTGCATCGGAAATTACTTTCTGCGCGTGTTCACCGCGGTCCGCCGTGTCCAGCTCCCGCATCCACTTCCCAATGTCGTCGTCTTCCAGAACGGCAAGCTGTTCGAAGTATCTCCTGACGATGGTGGTGAAATAAACGGGAGCGGAATACGTGCCGATCTTGGCCACCGCGGCCGCCAGATGAACCACGGCGTTGTCTTTGGTCGGCTGAGAAGCGTGGCCTGATCGACCGCGTGCGATCACGGCCACATTCACGGCAACTTTTTCGCTGGCTTGCACGGCGACGTACTGTACTTTTCCGTTTTTCAAGATGACCGTGCCGCCTTCGTTCAGCGCATATCCGGCGGCAAACTTGTCCCAATACTTGGCGATGAGAATTTTGATGCTGGCGTCGCCACCTTGCTCTTCGTCATCGGTGGCCAGGAAAATAACGTCACGGTTCAGACGCATCATCGAGCGTTTCAGCGCGATGAAGGCGGCCAGGTTGGCGGCCAGCATGCCCTTGTCGTCGATGGCGCCCCGACCATACAGATATCCGTCTTTTATCACCGCGGTGAAAGGGTCGACCGTCCATCTGGCGCGGTCGACTCCCACCACGTCCATGTGCGCGACCAGAAGCAGCGCTTTTGAGGGATCAGCCAGAGCCGTGCTCCTAAGTCGCGCCACTACGGCGGTTCGTCCCGGCGCCACCTGCAGCAATTCCGGCGTGATTCCTTCTTTTTCCAGGATGCCCGCGATGTATTGCGCCGCGGCCTGCTCATTTCCCGGTGGATTGGTGGTATTGATCTTGATGAGGTCGGTGAGCCAGGCCTGGGCTTCGTAGGCCAGAGTTGTGGTATCGCCAACGGGCGAGGGACTCATGGGCGTGCCGGAGGCGACCGGCAGAGGTTGCTGCGCCGCGGCTGGCCAGCCTGCCACCAAAACCAACGCCAGCACCCCCGAGAGTGCAAGAATTCTGCGGTACACCTTCACGAGTCCATCCTCCATCTCGTTATTCCATCCAGCAAACGTTTTGCTGGGAAAGAGCTTCATACTAGCATGTAGGTGTGGGGGCTTGGCCGCGGCTGTGACCGGACGTTGCGTAAATTCAACGGTTGGATCAGCGGCCGCAATGCCCGGTGCGGGTTGAATCGGGGTTTGACGGCAATTTGGCAATGCAGAGTGAGGGAAAAAAGATGAAAGCGTTTCTATCGGGAATTCTTGTCATTGTGTCTGCTGTGGCGCTGCTCGTGCCAATCGCCGAGCATCGAGCATTTGCACAAGCGCCAACCGGCCCTCAGAGCGGCCAGCCGCAGCAGGGCGCGGCTCCCGCGCCGCCACCTCCAGCGCCCGCGCAGGAGAAGAAACCGGCGGATTCTGGCGTCACCATCGCGGTGGAAGTTCCCGTGGTGTCGCTCGAAGTGGTAGCCACCACCCAACACGGCGATATTCTCACCGGTCTTAAAAAAGAGAACTTCCGCATCACCGAGGAGGGCGTGCCGCAGACCATTACCAGCTTTGGTCCGAGCGATGCTCCTATCACCATCGTGATGCTTCTGGAGTTCAGCAGCCGCGGCTATGCGGAATACTTCGGTTATCAGGCCAAGTATTGGGCCGACGCTTTTTTCCCCAATCTAACGGCGAAAGATTGGGTGGCGCTGGAAACGTTCGATATAAAGACGCACCTGGAAGTCGACTTCACGCAGAACAAAGATGAGGTACGCAACGCGATCTACCACCTTTATTTTCCGGGGTTCAGCGAATCGAATGTTTTCGACGCACTGCTGGAAACAACAGACCGCCTGAAGGACGTAAAAGGCAAAAAGTCGATCCTGGTAATCGCTTCCGGCGTTGATACTTTTTCGAAACACACGCTGGACCAAACGATGAAAGAGCTGCGCCAAAGCGATGCGACCATCTTCGCGGTGGGGCTCGACAAACCTTACACCAACTGGCTAGACCTGCACGGCTCACGCGGTTCCCATATCGGCTTTCTCCAGGCGGAAAATCAGCTCAAGACGTTTGCGCAAGAGACCGGCGGGAACGCATGGTTTCCGCAGTTCGACGGCGAGATTCCCGGTATATTTCAGCAGGTCGCGGCGTTTCTCCGCCATCAATACAGCATCACGTATACACCAACGGGCGGGGCTCGTGACGGCAAGTTTCACAAGATCAAAGTGGAATTGGTCGCCCCGGACGGCGGACCTTTGACCGTCGTCGACCAAAAAGGCAAAAAGCAGAAGTATCAGGTGTACGCGCGCGAAGGATATACGGCAACGAAGGGCGGGGTCGGGGACTGAGGTCGAGGAGCGTTTTTCCCTTTCGTAGAAAGCAGGAGCGTTTTTCTTGCTTAGTAGCCGCGCGCAAAATCGACGCGGTTGAACATCTCGCGCCCGTCGAACCAGTGCTCGAGCAATTCCATCAGTAGCGCGGTTTCCCGCTCCCAGAGGCGGTCGCTCACAGCGCTGGTGTGGGGAGTAAGAAACAAGTTCGGGGCTTTCCACAAGGGACTGTCCGGTGGCAACGGCTCGATCTGCATAACGTCGAGGGCCGCGCCACCGAGCGCACCGCTATTGAGCGCCTGGATCAACGCCGCTTCGACCAAGAGCGAGCCCCGGCCTACATTGATAAGCCGCGCGCCGCGCTTCATGCGCGCGATCTCTGCTGCGCCAATAAGATGTCTGGTGTCCACCGTTTCTGGCGCCGCGATCACGACGTAGTCCGCATCTGGCAGGACTTCTTCGAGTTGCGCCGAGGACACGATGCGTTCCGCAAGCGCGCGGTCACCCTGGCCGGAGCGTGTAACGCCCCAGACGCGCATGTCGAAGGCCTTCGCGCGTTTTGCAAATTCGCGTCCAATGGATCCGAAACCCACAATCAGGACTATTTTTCCGTTCAGCTCCGTCAGGCGCTGAGGTTTATCCCAGAGAGCCTGCTGCGCCCATTGCGCTTGATCCTGGCCACGAAGCGCGTCTGGAAAATTGCGCGCCAGTGCGAGGAGCAGGCCCATCGTATGTTCAGCCATGGGCACGGAAAAAATGCCTCGTGGATTTGTCACTAGAATCCCCGAATCGCGGAGTTCCGGATACATGAGCTGGGCGACGCCGGCGGCGGTGGAATGAATCCACTTCAGCTTTTTCGCGTCTTTGAGCTGCTTGGCACGCAGGGAATAGCCGACAAAAATGCCGGTGTCCGGGAGTTCTTCCGCGAGCCGGTCGTAGTCCCGCAGATGCACGACGCGCATCTGCGGCCAGCGGCGGCGGATGGTTTCCGCGAGCAGCGGCTTGGGGCGCCATTCCGTGAAAGGGTGCCAGACACAAATCACGAGTTTTGTTTCTGCGGGATTGGTGCGGTTCATTCGCTCAGGCCGCGATGCTTCCAATAGAGAATCAGACCGAGCAATAAGCCGAAGCCGCCAGTGCCGAGGATAAATAGACGAGCGGCGGGGAGCGCGAACCAGCAGATCACGACAAGGCCGATGGAAACGATGGCGCCAACTCTTGTACCCGGAACGTTGAGAGCGCCGAAAGATCTTGCGGGATCGTCTCGTGGCGCTTCTTTATAGTTGAGCATAGGGGTCGCCTCCCGGCACAGTTTACCCATTTTTCGGAACGCGGAGATCGTGGCCAGTCATGTCGGAGGGCTGAGGCTGGCCGAGAGCATGGAGCATGGTTGGCGCGATGTCGCGGAGCGAGCCGCCGGGCTTCAATTGCAGACGATCGTCATCGCTCACGATGATAAACGGCACGGGATTGGTGGTGTGATAGGTGTGCGCACCGCCGGTGATGGGATCGATCATGGTCTCGGCGTTGCCGTGGTCGGCGGTGATGATCCAGGCGCCGCCGCTGGGCTTGAGCGCTTGATAGATTTGCGCGAGACCGGCGTCGACCGCTTCGACGGCCTTGATGGCGGCTTCGAGTTTTCCGGAATGGCCGACCATGTCGGCGTTGGCGTAATTCATGATGATGGCGTCGAACTCACCTTTTTCGATGGCTTTGACAACCGTGTCGGTAATTCCCTGCGCGGACATTTCGGGCTTCAAATCGTAGGTGGCTACTTTGGGAGACGGGACGAGGATGCGTTCTTCGCCGCCGAAGGGCTTCTCCACGCCGCCGTTGAAGAAGTAGGTGACGTGCGCGTATTTTTCCGTTTCCGCGCAGCGGAGATTTTTGTACTGCAAATCGGCGAAAACCTGGGCGAGGATCTGCTCGAGTTTTTCGGGGGAAAGCACGTGTTGCAGCCAGGGCCAGTTTTTGTCGTACTGGGTCATGGCCACGTAAAACAGATTTTTGGGACGCTTGGCGTCGGCAAATTTGTCGAAGTCCGGCGCGGCCAGCGCGTAGGTCAGTTGGCGGGCACGGTCGGCGCGGAAGTTGAAGAAAATGACGGCGTCGTCATCGCGGATGAGGCCAACGGGTGTCGCGGATGGCCCGGCGCCTTTGGTCACCACGATGGGCTTTACGAATTCGTCGGTGACGTCTTGTTCGTAGCTGCGCTGCAACGCGGCGAGGGGATCGTCGGTGCGCGTCTCGGCTTCGCCGTGAACCAGGGCGCGATAGGCGAGTTCAATGCGCTCCCAACGATTGTCGCGGTCCATGGCGTAGTAGCGGCCTGTGAGTGAGGCGATTTCGCCTACGCCGAGTTCGCGCATTTTTTGCTGCAACTGGCGGACGTAATCGCGGCCGCTGTGCGGCGGGGTGTCGCGTCCATCCAGAAAGCAATGGACTAAAACCTTTGCGACGTTGTGTTGCTTGGCCATTTCGAGCAGGGCAAAGAGGTGATGGATGTGCGAGTGCACGCCGCCATCGCTTAGCAAACCGAGGAAATGGAGCTGGCGTGAACGCCCGCGCTCCATGGCTTGCTGGAAGAGCGGCACGTTCTGGAGCTGTTTGTTGGCAATGAGAAGATCGATGCGCGTGATGTCCATGTGCACGATGCGCCCCGCGCCCATGTTCATGTGCCCCACTTCGCTGTTGCCCATTTGTCCTTCGGGCAAGCCGACGAAGGGGCCCGACGTATGGATCAGCGTGTTTGGAAATTTTTTCAGCAGATCATCGTAAGCAGGTTTACGCGCCAGCGCGATGGCGTTGCCTTGCGTTTCCGCGCGGTAGCCCCAGCCGTCCAGCACGGTCAGCACAATTGGCTTTGGTCGTTTGCTCATAGCTCTCCGAGAATCACTACCGAGGTCGCGATTGCTTCATTTTCATTGGCCCAAACTGCGGGCGGTTTCGTCCATAGAGACTTCGTTCCTTTGAGACACTTTCGATCTCAAAGAATTTGTGCAAAAAATCGTGGTCCAGCGTCTGCCCGTACTTGCCGTCATTGTTTACAAGCCAAATGCAGTCCAAGCCGTCCATCCAACTGTAGTATCCGATGCGGAAGCGCCGGCCTAGTTCCTTCCGCCAAGGGTTATGCGGCGCTTTCTTCACGCGCACAATCGAGCCCGGGGGAATGGGCGTCTTAAATGGGTATTTCTTCCGCGGCCTCAGAGAAAAAGGAACGCGCGCTCCATTGAGCTTGCGCCGTTTGACTGACTTCATCCTGTCTCTCCAACGTTGAAAAATACATGGTAGCTAAACAACCGCGAATTCGCGAAGTGCGGCAAGCAAGCGGTCTACTTCTTCAGCGGTGTTGTAATGCACGAGACCGATGCGGAGAACGCCGCCGAGTTGCTCAACGCCGAGGCGTTCGGAGAGATTGAGGGCGTAGAAATTGCCGTCCCAGGTGAAAATGCCACGGTCGCCGAGGAACGTGGCGATCTTCGTGGGATGATTATCGCCCAAGCGGAAAGACACCGTGGCGCAACGTTCGTGGAATCTTTTCGGATCGGTGATGCCGAAGATACGGATTCCTGGAATTGTCTGCAATCCTGCGATCAGCCGCGTAAGCAAAACGGTCTCGTGCTGATGCGTCGCGCGATACGCGGCAAGCAAGGCTTCGCGACGGGTGTTCGCTGACGGGTCGCAGCGGCGCCCCAGCTCCGCAAGGTAATCGACCGCGGCGGCAATTCCGGCGATTAATTCCTGCACTTGCGTTCCCGTTTCCCAGGATTCGGGCGAGACATTAGTGGCCGGACGAACTTTGTACGGCTTGAATCTTTGCAGGTGCTCGCGCTTGCCAAACAGCGTGCCCATGTGCGGCCCGAAAAATTTGTATGGCGAGCATACGAGAAAATCGCAATCCAGATCGCGGACATCGATCGAGCCGTGTGGAGCGTAATGAACGGCGTCGATGAACATCAACGCGCCGGCAGCGTGCGCGAGTTTGGCGATTTCCGCAACGGGATTGATGGTGCCGACGATGTTCGAGGCGTAGCCGACAGCAACGAGCTTCGTCTTGGAAGTGATTTTGCGTTTCAGGTCGTCGAGGTCGAGCGTGCAGTCGGCTTCGCGAATGTCCACTTGGCGGATTACTACGCCTTTTTCTTCCAGAGCGCGCCAGGGGGCGACGTTGGCGTCGTGGTCCAGCGTGGTTACGACGATTTCGTCGCCGGGCTGCAGTTCGCGGCCGATCGCGCGCGCCAGGGCGAAGGTGATCGTGGTCATGTTTTGACCGAAGACTATCTCTTCGGACGCGCAATTGAAAAAATCGCCCATCGCCGCGCGGGCCAAAAGAATCATTTCGTCGTTGCGGCGGCTTGTGGCGAACGCGCCGTAGGTGTTGGCGTTCATGGTGAGGAAATAATTCTGGACGGCATCCATCACTTGCCTGGGGACTTGCGTCCCTGCAGGGCCGTCCAAAAACGCCGCCCCATGGCCGTTGATCTGCAATTTCAGCGACGGAAATTGCTCGCGCACCCAGGCCGTATCGAGTTCTCTGCTTTCTGTCTCACGCAGCATCGTTGTGCTCATGCGATTTCTCCGGATGGCCAGTTTCTCACATGCAGGCGATTCGTTGTAGGGCCGGACTTCGGGTGTGCGACGCCAGCAACCAAATTGGCAGGCAATTTTATGTGGGCTCGTGGATGAAGGCCCGGCAATACGGTTGCCGTCGTGGTAGCATTTTGAAGTTGTTCCCCACTCATGCCGCTTTGGCGCCGGCTAAAAAAATGGCGGGTGACCGCGAGGCGGTCGACTCCGCGCCACGTTTTTCCAAGAGGTGCATCGTGCCCGAGTCATTCACGCCAACCGAGCGGACGCGTGTGGTCCGCGAACCGCATCGCGGCGCGTACGACCGCGAAACGATTTACAAAATTCTTGATGAAGGATTTGTTTGTCACGTGGGTTTTGCAGTGGACGGACAGCCTTATGTGATTCCAACAATGTTCGCTCGTGTGGGCGACTTCATTTATTTCCACGGATCGGCGGCCAGCCGCATGCTGCGGGGAATCAGCGAAGGACTCTGCGTTTGCGTCACGGTGACGCTCGTGGATGGGCTCGTGCTGGCGCGATCCGTTTTCAATCACTCGATGAACTATCGCTCGGTAGTGGCGCTGGGAAGGGCTTCGCTAGTTGACCTGCCGGAAGAGAAGATCGCCGCGTTGCATGCGTTCACGGAAAAGATTCTTCCGGGCCGATGGAACGATGCGCGCCAGCCCAATGAAAAAGAATTGAAGGCCACGAGCGTCCTGCGGCTGCCGCTGACAGAAGTTTCCGCGAAAATGCGCCTTGGACCTGTCGAGGACGATGCGCCCGACTACGATCTTACCGTGTGGGCGGGCATCATCCCGTTGCAGCTAACAGCAGGCGCGCCGCTGCGCGATGAACAATGCGATCCATCGATTCCTTTGCCGTCTTACGCGGCGCACTATAAGCGGTGAGATATGGGCGAATTCACACCTGCTCCCGTTAAGGCCACCGTGAACATCACGGCGCTCGAAGCGCTGGATATTCGTGTGGGGACCATTGAGCGCGTCGAGGAAGTTGCGCGATCGGAAAAGCTCATGAAGCTCACCGTGAATTTCGGCGATCACACGCGGACTATTCTCGCCGCGATCCGGAAAGAGCGGGAGAATCCGCGCGAAATCGAGGGACGGCAAGCGCTGTTTGTCTTGAATCTGGAACCGCGAAAGATGGCGGGCGAAATCTCGGAGGGAATGCTCTTCGATATCGGCTACGCGGATGGCGTTACTCCCGCGCTTGCTGTTCCGGAGCGGCCGGTTCCGAACGGCACGCGCGCCGGGTAACAAACTACAGCTGCACGGCACGCACGAAATCGGCGAGCAGGCCGTAGCCAGTGGCTTCGATCCCGGGATTGTGCTCGACGAGCGATAGGCCGAAAACGTCGAGATCGAAGCGGATGGCCGAGCTGCTGCCTTCGAGATTCGCGAGCGGGTCGGAGGCCAGCAGCAATTCCGGGCGGACGCTGCAGTCCGCTCCATCGCCGCGGCGCTCGGCGCGGCACACGAGCTTGTAACGCATTCCGGCGGCGCGCACGGAACGGATTTTTTCTTCGCTCAGCTCGCGGATACCCGTGCGCTGGATTTGCTCGAGCTTGACGGGTACGCCCATCAGAACAATCGCCAGCGTCGCTACCTTCACGGCGGCGTCCCATCCATCCAAATCCGCCGTGGGATCCGTTTCCGCGATGCCCATGGCCTGAGCCCGTTTGACGGCTTCGTCGAAGGAGCGGCCTTTCTCGATTTCGGTGAGCACGACGTTTGTCGTGGAATTGAGAACGCCGGTAAAACCTCGCAAATCCGCAGCCGGCAGGCCCAGCGGAAACATCGAGAATATCGGCACGCCGTCCATCACCGTCGCTTCGTAGAGAAATTGTTTGTTCTTTTCGCGCGCCAGAGCGGAAAGTTCGCTGAACGCGTGCACGACAGGACCTTTGTTGGCCGTGATGGCGTGCGCGCCGAGTTCGAGCGCTGCTCTCAGATGATCGGAGGCTGGTTGGCCGGTCTGCGCGATAAGCGAGCTGGCTTCGAAGAAAACGTCGGTGCGCGATTTTTCCAGCCAGTCGCGGATGTTCTGCGGCGGCGATGACTGCGGATTCGCCGCGGGAAAGTGGCCGTTCAGAATAGAGATGGGGTTGAGCCCGTCGGGGTCGGCGACCCAGCCTGCGCGGCGCGTGGCGACTCCCGTCAAGCGCCAGCGGATGTCGTAGCGGCGGCGCAGCTCGGTTTCTTTGGTGACGAGAAGGCGCAGAAAGGCGCGCCCGACATTCCCGAAGCCGACGATCGCGAGGTTATAAGACGGAATGGCTTGATTCCCTCCCGCTCAGGGGTGCAAGACAATTCTAGTGATTCAGACGTGGACTTTGTAGGGGCGCAGCATGCTGCGCCCCTACAAGGAAAGTTTCTAATGTGCGACGGCTGCGAGTTTTGCCGCCGCGGCTGAGATGAGCGCGGCTTCGTCCTGAAGTACCCGAGCGACAACGTCGATACCTGCTTCGGCTTGCTTCCATTGCTTTTGTTCGATGGCTTCGCGGACCGCTGGTACCGTTTTTGCGGCGTAGCCAGTGTAAAAACCCGGGGCGTAGAGCTGGTGCTTGAACCACGGACGGTTGGGCAAGCCTTCGGTGGTCGTCAGTTTACGTTCGCTGGCAATAAGCATTTTGTTGACGTCGGCGAGAGAAGCAGAGGCGAGCGCGGCTCCCCCGTTGGCGTTGGCGTGATCGAAGGCTTTTTTATATTCAGCGGCGCTGCGCGTGAGCGCATCAGCGGCATTTTCAAATGGCGCAAAATTCAGATGCGGCGGAACAGTCTCTGATTTCGGGGCAACGAGCGGGCGGCGGGGATCGTTCGTTGCGGAAAACACACCTTCTTCGATTTCGCGGTTGCGCTCGCGAATCTCTTCCTGCATGTGCTCGGCGAGTTTCTTCAATTCCTTCAGATAGGTTTGAACAGTGTCCGCGAAATTGCCAAATTCAAAAGGAAGGAGGTCCGCATCCGCGAGCCGTAGAACGGCGGTGCCGCCCGTCTGGGCCAGAGCGCGGCCATAGACGAAATCAACGTCGCTAAAGTGCGTGTACCAGTAAAAGTCGTCGTAAATGGAATGGTAGATGCCGCCGCCGTCCTCGCTGCCAAAACCGATATTGAGCGAAGCAACGCCATCGTGCTGCAAGAACGCGGTGTAGTCGGAGCCGGAGCCGAGCGCGGCGATCCGCAGATCGGCGCGGCTGCGGACTTCGGCGCGGTCCTCCGGCGAGGCAGCATGCGCAATTACGGCGAGTTGATCGCGTTTCCACACGGAGAGCTTCGTCTCCGGATCCTGAATCTCGCGGGCGATATCGTTGGAAAATTTTTCAAGCGTGTGCGAACCTTCGAGACCCAAATAGCCGCGGCCGTTGGAGTCCGAATTAATGTAGGCGACGGCGTGCGCGCGAAGCTCGTCGGCGTGCTCCTCGGCCCATTCGGTTGAGCCAAGCAAGCCAGGCTCTTCGCCGTCCCACGCGCAGTAGATGATGGTGCGCTTCGGTTTCCAGCCGGATTTGAGCAATTCGCCGAGAGCGCGCGCTTCTTCCATCATGGCAGCCTGGCCGGAGATGGGGTCTTCCGCGCCGTTCACCCAGGCATCGTGGTGATTTCCGCGGAGCACCCATTCACCAGGGAACGTGGAGCCAGGAATTTTGGCAATCACGTCGTAGATCGTCTCGGTCTTCCAATTCGATTTCACTTTGAGATGCACTTTTGCAGGACCGGGCCCAACGTGGTATGTGAGGCCGAGACCACCGCGCCAACTCGCCGGAGCAGTCTGCCCAGCGAGGGCGGCAAGCAGCGGCTGCGCGTCGGAGTAAGAGATAGGCAGCACGGGAATTTTTGTAATCGTAGCCGCGTCTTCCAATTTCAAACGCTTGGCGTTTTTTGTCGCGCCAATGCCGGGTGTAAGCGGATCGCCAGGATAAAAAGGCATGTCGGCGACGCTGCCACGCTGCACACCGTCGGCGGGACGGTAAGGGCCTTTGGGAAAAGTGTCGCCCTGGACGAAACCGTCTTCGTGAGGATCGGAATAGATGATGCATCCGACGGCGCCGTGCTCGGCGGCAACTTTCGGTTTGATTCCGCGCCAGGAGTGAAAATACCTGGCGATGACAATCGCGCCCTTCACCGAAACACCCAAGCGCTCCAACTGTTCGTAGTCTTCGGGGATGCCGTAGTTCACATAGACGAGCGGCGCGGTCACGTCGCCATCAATCGAGTAGGCGTTATAAGTCGGAAGCTGCTCGGCTTGCTGGCCGGAAGTGGGATCGCCAGCAACAGCGGGCTCCTGCAATTTGGCGGCGAAAGCAGCGCCGCCTTCTACCAATTCCACGGCACGCTCTTTTGGGGTGGGGTAGAGAACGTCGAAGGTTTCGATCTGCGCATCCAAGCCGAACTCCTTGAACTTGGAGGCGATCCACTCGGCATTGTCCTTGTCGTAAGGAGAGCCGACATTATGCGGGCGGGCGGAGAGGCGCTGCATGTAGGCGCGGAGGTTTTCCGGACTGGGAATAGCGCGAAGTTTTTCCTCCCACTGGCGCTCGACGCGGGAAGATTCGAGCGAGTAGCCGTAGAGCGCCGGCTCGTCAGCGGAAACCGGAGCCACGATGTGAGTGCCGATAGGCGCGAGCGAAAGGCCTGCGAAAAGAGCGGTTGCGATGACTGCGCTGCGATTCATGAATCCCCCTAGATTGGCGCACGTAATTCTGCCTGAAGGGGAACATTTTGGGAAATGAAAGCGACGGGATGATGTGGTGCAAATTGGCTTGTGCCTGGACCGGCGAAATCCGGATACAACGATCTCACGCAAGCCGCTTGGACATGTAGATGAAGTGGCAGGGGACTTTCGGCTGGGTTTCGATTGGCACTGGAGCCGTGTGCGATTCGATGTATCCCAAGTGGCGATAAAAAGCCGGGAGCGGCGTTCGGGCGCTGACAACGCGCAAATCGACGGCTGCGCAGCCACGCTCGCGGAAGAATTGTTCCGCAGCGTCCATCAATTTGCGTCCCCAGCCCGAGCCTTGCCGTTGCGGTTCCACGGATAGCAAACCAATGTAACCGCGATCGCCACGCAGTTCGACGTACACGCAACCCGCAAGACCGATGGAATCCTCGGCAAGCAGAAATTTTCCTTTTTCCATGTAGGCGCGGACGCCGTCCGCGCTGGTGCGATCGCCACTAAAAATGGGGCGCTCGACGACGAATGCTGCATTGATGAGACGAGCGAGAGCTTCGGCGTCCGATTGCAGTGCGGTGCGAAAGCGCATGCTCTGGTTGCGATTGAGCGATGGGGCCGCGTCGGGTGTCATGAGCACTCTACAAATCAGGATAGCTTTTCGCGATCGTTCTTCAGGTGCGTGGTGTTAAGCACGGCGTCTGGGATAATCAAGCGCGTGACGGGCTGATTGTTGATGATGTGGGAGTCGATGATTTCATCCACGTCGGCGGGCGTGACATGGCCGTACCAAACCGCGTCGGGATAGACCACGACGGTGGGACCGAGTTCACATTGATCCAGGCAGCCGGATTTGTTGGCACGAACCAGAGTTTTCAAGCCGCGCTGGGCGAGTTTGACCTTGAAAAGGCGCTGGAGCTCGCCCTCGCCCGTGGGATTGCAGCAGCCGCGCGGATGGCCGGGTTCGCGCTGGTTGATGCAGATAAAAATATGTTTGTCGAATTTCGGCATGCGCTACTAGTGTAACGCGATGGGAGATGCAAAGCCCAAACGGCCACTCGCCTCAAAAATCCGGTTGGTTGCGGACGCGCATGCGGTTGGGGTGGAATTCGGCGCGAACGGAGATGTCGTTCTGCTCGCCCTGGCGCGGAGTCTTCGCGGTGGCCTTGCAATGAAAAGTGACGCGCTCCGCATTCGGATCGATTAACGGACGGTCCTCTACTTGCCGCGCGAAGTGGAATTCGGCGCGAACATCGTCTTCGCCCGCTCCTTCGATGAACTGGATCGTTTGCAGATCGAGCGGCAGGCCGTCGGGGAGTTCGAGAAAGACAGTGTCGTGCAGATCTTCCTTGGCGTCGCGCAGGATGCGGAGCTGCTCCGAACCTTCGATGGCGACAACGTAGTCTGGTATATCGTCCGCGCGAAGAGGCCGCGGAGTGCCCGAGGGATTGCGCAGCTGGAACAGCCGCTGCTTCGCGAGCCGCACAGTCTTTGAGGACCACCAAAGGATGGAAACGAAAGGCAATGGTTTATCGTGGTTGATGTCGATGCCGTGGAGAGGATTTGTGTTTCCGGCATTGAGCGTCGAGTTGGACGCGATGCCGGTCTGCGAATCAGGATGGCGCTGCGTTCCGTTGGCTTCGAGTTTGATCTCGGACGGGGTCCACGGCGAATCGCGCAGGATGCGATAAGCGTCGGCCTGGTCCCACTGCTCGGGAGCTTTGTCCCACGGTGTTGAACTGGGTGCAGCGCCGGAGAGCGCCAGCGATACAGCAAGAAAGATGCGCGTCGTCATCATTGGGCTGGAAATGAGTTTAGGCTATGCGACGCGGGAGCGGCAAATGCAGTTCCTCTACAAGGACTGCTGATAGAATTCAGCTTATGCCGAGTTTCTCGTTTGGCGGGAGATTGCCGGCGGTACTTCTGGTCTTCTCGGGAGCGATGGGCTGGTCGCAGACGGGCCCGGCCGAGACTCGAGCACAGCAGGATTTCTTGAAGCGGCTGGTATCTGCGGCGGTCGAGCGAACCCATCATGCCGTGCGCTACGACGGCGCTTATGTGAGAATTCCGTATCCCGGCGGGGATGTTCCTGCCGATACCGGGGTTTGCACGGATGAGATAATTCGGGCTTACCGCGCCGTGGGCATCGATCTGCAAAAAGAAGTGCATGAAGACATGGAGAGGAATTTTTCAGCGTATCCGAACCAGCGGCGCTGGGGGTTGGCGCATACGGACGCGAATATCGATCATCGGCGAGTTCCAAACTTGATGACATTTTTCTCGCGCAAAGGCAACTCGCTGGCAATCACTTCCGAGAGCCGCGATTATTCTCCCGGCGAACTCGTCACATGGAACCTCGGAGGCGGCGTGCCACATATAGGAATTGTTGTCGACCAAAGATCTTCGGCGAGCGGGTACTACCTGATCGTGCACAATATTGGCCAGGGCCCGAAAATGGAAGACATTCTTTTCCAATGGAAAATTACCGGGCATTACCGGTATTTTGGGCCGGGATCGTAGCTCTCTGTTCAAGAAAGAGGAAACGTGGCGGAATCGCTTAGCAGTAAACTCGCTGAACTCGTGCTTCCTGACGGCGATGGCAAAGAGACGGAGCTGGGGTCACTATGGGCAAGCCAGCCCGCGGTGCTGGTTTTTCTGCGGCACTATGGATGAATCTTTTGCCGCGAGCATGTCGCGCAGTTGCGCGAATACCAGCAAGCATTCGGCGACAAAGGAGCCGCGCTAGCGGCCATCGGACTGGGCGACCGCAACTACGCGCGGCTGTTTCGCGAGGAAACGGGCATCACGTTTCCTCTGCTGATCGACGAGCAGCGGCAGGCCTATCACGTGGCGGAGCTTCGCAACGCCAACCTGTTGCATCTTCTTCGGAAAGATAACGTGGAAGCGCGCAAGCGGGCCCGCGTCGCGGGTCATCATCAGCACAAATTGGGAGAGAATCCGTTTCAGCTTGGCGGCAGTTTTGTTTTCGGCCCGGGAAATGTCGACCGCTTCGCGCACATCAGCGAAACATTTGGCGACAATGCGGCTGTTTCCTCGCTGCTTGCTGCACTTCCTTGATCGCGCAGGCGTTTCCCCATTTGTTCTTGCGAAACGAAGAAGAAGAACCTTCTACAGTTTCCGGAACATGACGAGAGCATCCACATAGCCAAGCCTCGGATGCAAGAACGCTTCCGGCAAGCGGCCGACGATCTCGAACCCGAGGGACTGCCAGAGCTTCACGGCGCGCTCGTTGCTGCTGACCACAAAATTGAATTGCATGGCGCGAAAACCGCGAGCCGCGGCGTGCTCCAGGGAATGCCGGCACATGGCTCGTGCGATGCCGCGGCCCGTGGCGTGTGGCGCAGTGATGTAACCGCAATTGGCAACGTGTTCTCCGCCGCCCTTCTGATTCGCGTGGAGAAAATAGGTGCCGAGGATGGCTGCATCCTCTTCGGCGACAAAGACTTCGTGACCAGGGGAAAACCAGTAGGCGAGAGCTTCTTCACGCATCATTTCGCGGGGCAACGTGTACGTCTCGCCCGCACGAATCGTGGGCTCGAGAATTTCCCAAATGGCGCTGGCATCGCTCGCGTCGGCGGCGCGAATACGCAGGTTGGACATGGTGCTACTCACTCGATCAAAGGTCAGCTCAGAGCGGCTTTGCCGTTGAATCGAGCTGCCGGGCCTAGCTCTTCTTCGATGCGAAGAAGTTGGTTGTACTTGGCGATGCGGTCGGTGCGGCTGGCGGAACCGGTCTTAATTTGTCCGGCGGCGGTGGCCACGGCGAGATCGGCGATGAAGGTGTCCTCGGTCTCTCCGGAGCGATGCGAAATGATGGAGTTGTAGCCGGCTTTGCGGGCCAGTTCGATCGCGTCGATAGTTTCGGTGACCGTGCCGATTTGATTGAGCTTGATAAGGATGGCGTTGGCGATGCCTTCGCTGATGCCGCGCGAGAGGCGCGTGGTGTTGGTGACGAAGAGGTCGTCGCCGACGAGCTGAATTTTCTTCTTCGAGTTTTTGCTGCCGACGCTCTGCGTCAGAGACTTCCATCCCGCCCAATCGTCTTCGGCCATGCCGTCTTCGATGGAAACGATTGGATATTTTTCGACCCAGCTTGTCCAATAGGTGGCCATCTGCGCGGAGGTGTGCGCAGACTTGTCGGACTTCTTGAAAATGTATTTGCTGCTGGCTTTGTCATAGAACTCGCTGGAAGCGGGATCGAGCGCGATGCTCACCTGCATGCCGGGTTTGTAGCCCGCGGCCGCGATGGCTTCAAGGACGATTTGGATGGCTTCTTCGTTGGATTTGCAGCTGGGCGCGAAGCCTCCTTCGTCGCCCACCGCGGTGGAGTAGCCGTGTTTTTTCAGCGCGGTCTTGAGCGCGTGGAATATTTCGACGCCCCAGCGCAACGCCTCCGAAAAATTAGGGGCGCCAACGGGCATGACCATGAATTCCTGAAAATCCACGGAGCTATCGGCGTGCGCGCCGCCATTGAGGATGTTCATCATGGGGCAAGGGAGAAGATTCGCGGAAGTGTCCGACGAATAGCGGGAGAGATATTTGTAGAGCGGCTGCTTGAGGGCAATTGCAGCGGCGCGTGCGGCGGCCATAGAGACCGCGAGGATCGCGTTGGCGCCGAGACGAGATTTGGTGGGCGTCCCGTCGAGCGAAATCATTTTGTGGTCGAGGGCGCGCTGGTCGGTGCCGTCGACGCCAGCGACGGCTTTGGCAATTTCAGTGTTGGCGTTGGCAACGGCTTTGAGCACGCCTTTGCCGAGATACCTGGACTTGTCGGCATCGCGCAGCTCGAGCGCTTCATGTTCGCCGGTGGAGGCTCCGGAAGGAACCGCAGCGCGGCCCAGCGCGCCGCCTTCGAGGATCACGTCAGCTTCGACGGTGGGGTTGCCGCGCGAATCGAGGACTTGGCGGGCGTGGACGCGGGCAATTTTTTTGGACATATCGGTTGTTCTCCTCAAGCAAAAGCGAATCGGTGATTTTACAGAATTTCGCCGTGCGAGAACAGGAGAGTGCGGAAAAGTTTTTTGAATCACTTCAAGCGGATTCAGGTTCTTCAATGAGTGATTCCTGGCGGACGACGACAACGATGCCGGAGTCGGTGACGTGGAAACGGCGGCGGTCGGCTTCGAGGTCGAAGCCGATTTCGGTGCGCTCGGGGAGGCTGACGTGCCGGTCGATGATGGCGCGGCGGATGCGCGAGTGGCGGCCGATGTTCACGTGATTGTAGATGATGGATTCTGAGACTTCGGAGTAGCTGTTGACGCGCACATTGGCGCCAAGAAGACAATGCTGCACGCGGCCGCCGGAGATGATGGAGCCGCCGGCGACGATGGAATCGAGAGCCACGCCCATGCGCTCGGGATCGGCGAAGACGAACTTGGCGGGCGGGTACTGGTGCAGCCAGGTGCGCAGAGGCCAGGCGCTGTCGTACAAATTGAAAACCGGAGAAACACTGACCAAATCCATGTTGGCTTCATAATAGGCATCGAGCGTGCCCACGTCGCGCCAATACAGGGCATCCTTCTGGTTTTCGTCGACAAAATTATAGGCAAAGACGCGGTGCTTGCTGATGATGCGGGGCAGGATGTCTTTGCCGAAATCGTGGTGAGACTTGGCGTCCTCGGAATCGGCCAGCAGGATGGGGATCATGAGCTGGGTATTGAAGATGTAGATGCCCATGGAAGCGTTGCAATGGCCGGGATGGTGCGGGGAGTGCTTGGGAGCCTCTGGCTTTTCCTCGAAGCCTACGATGCGCCATTCGTGGTCAGTTTCGATGACGCCGAATTGCCGGGCGGCCTGTTCAACGGGAACCTCGATAGTGGCCACAGAAACATCGGCGCCGGAGTCGATGTGCTGCCGGAGCATCTTGGCGTAATTCATTTTGTAAATGTGATCGCCGGAGAGGATGAAGACATATTTGGAGCGCTCGCTGCCGATGGAATAAATGTTCTGATAAACCGCGTCGGCGGTGCCTTGATACCACTGCTGCGAGACGCGCATCTGCGGCGGAAGGACTTCGATGTAGTCGCCGAGCCCGGCAAGGGGTGACCAGCCGGCGCGGATGTGGCGGTTGAGGCTGAGTGCTTTGTACTGCGTGAGGATGAAGATGCGTCGGAGGTCAGAATTGATGCAATTGGAAAGCGTAATGTCGATGATGCGGTAGAGCGCTCCGAAGGGCACGGCGGGCTTGGCGCGGTCGCGGGTCAACGGCCAGAGACGCTCGCCCTGGCCTCCTGCGAGAAGGACTCCAATGGCATCGCGCATCGCTGACATGGGCGGACCCTCGTGGCGCGGCTGAGAGAAGCGGCCCATTCTACGCAAGGGCCTTGTGGAGTACAAGCGCGGTCCTCGATCCGTAATCGAACGGAATTGGAGGGCCGGCGATAGCTTGCGAAAACGCAGGAGGGGGGCGGTTTCCGACAATGAGCGTATTTTCCTGGCCAGCCCCCTGAAAAACGGCGCAAAAGGCAGGAAAGCGCACCGCCGCCTCGGCCGAGGTTCAAAATCCCCATTAATTACTCGACAGTTACTCTCGTAACCAGCTGATTATGAGGATGGGGGAGTACCAGGAAAAGTGCGCCGGGACACAAAGATTCCTTGACTTGGATGCGGGTAATTGATTAGAAGATGCCATCTACCTCGTGTCATAATCTACTGGGGCGGTGTTCGAAGCGAACAGCGGCACCGCATGAAACCAATCCTAACCGGATTGGGGGTGAATTTAAAAAGTGGCTGAAGTGATTATCCAAGAGAGTGAGTCTCTGGAAAATGCCCTGCGCCGTTTCAAGCGCAAGGTGCAACAGGAAGACATCATTAAGGAAATCAAGAAGCATAGTTTCTACATGAAACCCGGCGAAAAGCGCCGGGCGAAAGAAGCGCTTTCGCGGAAGCGACTGCGCAAAAAGCAGCGGCGGGAAGCGGACTAAGCTTGGGGTCGGCCCGACAAGGGCCGGCCTTCCGTCTTTTTGCTGCGGCTCTGCGCCGCACTTCCGAGAATCAGGCCCCCGTAAGGCAGAGACGTTTGGGTTTTTCTCCAGCTTCGTGCCAGCAGGCCCATGGGATCCGTGCCCGGCTTCCCCGGATACCGGTTTACCCACGCAGTCAGGCTCTCCGGTTCGAAGTGTGCCCAATCCCCTGCCCGGTCCCGGCCTAGGGGAGAGCGGCTCATGGAATACCACGACAGGGTATTGAAGTGTTCGGAGTGCAGCGCCGAGTTCGTCTTCACCGCCGGCGAACAGATGTTTTTCGCCGACAAGGGGTTCAAGAACGAACCGAAGCGATGTAAAAGCTGCAAAGCGAAGCGCGCCGAGGGTGGCGGAGGCGGCGGCAATTCGCAGATGCGTTCGGAGACCAAGACCAATTGCTCGCAGTGCGGCAAGGAAACGACGGTTCCCTTCCGGCCGACACAGGGACGTCCGGTATTCTGCCGCGAGTGCTTCCAGCAGCGAAGGGCCATGGGCGCGGCTTAGGCTCCGCGAGACTTTTCAGACCGCGAAGCAAGAACGCTCCCAAGCTGTCGAATATTCAGACGGGACAGACAGAGATGTCTGTCCTTCTTTTCGCTATGTCCGAACCTCTGCCGCCTGCCGTTCCGCAGATCTCACAGGACAACCCACAATGCTTCTCCCTCTTTCATCCCAAGGAACTCAAGTACCCAGCCCCGCGCGCCGAGTACACCATTGACCCTAAGGTCAGGGTGTAATTTTGCGGGGACGGGGGTATGATACGTGGCTCAAAGTCCCCGCAAGAGTAAGTGACCCGGAAGGCCACCCCATGGCTCACCGCTTTACCATCGGCGTCGAAGAAGAATTTCAAATCATTGATCCCACAACGTACGAGTTGCGCTCACACGTCATGCAACTTGTCTCCGCGGCTTCCCCGAGCATCGTCGAGCAGGTGAAGCACGAGATGCACCAATCCATCGTTGAAACGGGCACGAACATCTGCGAGAACGTGGCCGACCTGCGCGTCGAAATGCATCGGACGCGAGGCGAGCTGGTGGCCGCAGCAGAGCGCGCCGGTTTGCAAGTGGCCGCTGCAGGGACGCATCCCTTTTCGAGCTGGATCGATCAGGTAATTTCACCCGGCGAGCGCTACCAGCACATTATCGAGGAGCTGCAGCAACTTGCAAGATCGCTGCTGATTTTCGGCATGCACGTCCACGTAGCCATGCCGGACAAGCAAACCACGATCGACATGATGAATATGGTGCGCTATTTCCTGCCGCACCTGCTGGCGCTTTCCACCAGTTCGCCCTTCTGGATGGGACGCAACACGGGCCTGAAATCCTTCCGTACCACGGTTTTCCGGCGATTCCCGCGTACGGGCGTACCGGAACAGTTTGAATCCTGGAGCGCCTACGAAAATTTCGTGAATCTGCTGATGAAGCTGAATTGCATCGACAATGGGAAGAAGATTTGGTGGGACGTGCGCCCGCACCCGGTCTTCGGAACTCTCGAATTCCGGATGTTCGACTGCTCGACCAAGGTTGAGGAAGCGGTGGCCATCGCGGCATTAACGCAAGCCATTATCGTGAAGCTCCACCGCCTCTACACCAGAAACATGAGTTTCCGGCTGTACCGCCGCGCGCTCATCGAAGAAAACAAATGGCGGGCGGCGCGCTACGGCATCGAAGGCAAGCTGATCGACTTCGGCAAAGAAGTGGAAGTGCCGATGCTCGAGCTTATCCCGGAACTTCTGGAGTTCGTGGACGATGTCGTGGATGAATTGGGCAGCCGCAGCGCGGTCGAGTACGTCAACACCATCCTGCGCGAAGGAACCAGCGCGGAGCGGCAGTTGCGCGTCTTTCAGGAGACAGGTGATTTGAAGGCCGTCGTGAAGCACCTCGTTGCCGAAACGCGCGCCGGAGTCACGGAGCCGCGCCCGGGTGCGGCGCACGCGGTGAATTGAAACGGCCCGCGCGAAGAACAGCGTTCGCTAATTCCATGTCGGGAGCAAGGCTATGAAACCAGTTGGGCTTCTTTGCGGGCGCGAATATAGTTTCCCTCCCGCGTTTATTGAGCGCGTAAACGGCCTGGGCGCGAAGCACCGCGTAACCGCGGAGTTCGTCAAACTTGGCGGCACGCGCATGGGCGAACCCGCGAAGTACAGCGTCATCGTCGACCGCATCTCGCACGAGGTCGAATACTATCGCGGCTATCTGAAGCACGCGGTGCTGCAAGGAACGTACGTCATCAACAATCCTTTCTGGTGGACGGCGGACGACAAATATTTCAACTATTCCGTGGCGGCCAAGCTGGGCATCGCCATTCCTAAAACGGTGCTGCTGCCGCAAAAGGGCTATCCCAGCGATGTTGACATCACTGCCGAATCCCTTCGCAACCTGGAATACCCCGTGGACTGGGATGCCCTGCTCGATTACGTCGGGCGGCCGGCGATTCTGAAGCCTTTTTCCGGCGGCGGATGGAAGCACGTCTACAAAGTGCACAACCGCGAAGAGCTCCTGGAGGCGTATGACAAGACTTCGCCGTATTGCATGACGCTGCAGGAGTTCATCGACTTTACGCAGTATGTGCGTTGCTTCACATTCGGGAAGAACGACATTCTTCCAGTTCACTACGACCCGAAGGAACGGAAATATCTGGTCGATCACGATTACCTGACGGCTGAACTCGGCACGCGCGTGGTGAAGGACGCGCAGACCATCAACCAGGCCCTCGGCTATGAAATGAACACCATTGAGTTTGCCGTCAAGGACGGTGTTCCCTACGCAATCGACTTCCTGAATCCCGCGCCGGATTTCGAACGCGACCGCATCACTGAATTTTATTTCGAGCACGTCGTTGAGAAGATGGCCCGCCTGGTAATCGATCGCGCCGTAAGCGGAAACGCAGCCAATCCCTGGCCGCGCTGGGAAGAGATGCTGGGCATCGGCGCAGCTGGTGGGTTTACAGGGGCGCCCAAGAGCGTCGCGGCGAGTGCGCAAACGACTTCCGCCCCGAGCCCACCGTCGGGAGCCAGAACAAAATGACCAGTGCTGCCTCTTCGCCGGCGATTTCCGCAAATCCCGCGGAATGCTGGGACTCCTTACTCAAGCCGACGCTCGCGAAGTCGCCGGAATTCGTGGAGGAGTTTTCCTCGCGCTTGCGTTCCGCGAAGCTTACGTTTGGCGACCGCGTACATTGCCCCTTTCTGCGCCCGTTTTTTCTTTCCCCGCAAGATGAAAAGCGTGTGCGCATCGTTGCGGAAGCGATTGCAGGCCTCGGCGAACGCGTGACGACTGCCGCGCTGGGGGACAAGAATCTCTTTGCCCAGTTCCACCTGCGGCCGGAAGAAGAGCGCCTCGCGCGTTTGCCGACAGGCTACGGTCTCGCGAGCACGGCTTCCCGGTTGGATGCCTTCCTTCTTCCCGATTCGCTAAAATTCGCGGAGTACAACGGCGAGTCCCCGGCCGGCGCGGGCTATGCGGAAACCTTGGCGGAAATTTTTCGTACCGAGCCTGTGATGGGCAAGTTTGCCAAACGTTTTGAAGTTCACAGTTATCCGCTGAGTGCCAAGCTGCTGGATGCCCTGATTCTCACCTACCTCGATTGGGGCGGCACCTCGAAGCGCCCGCAAATGGCCATCGTGGATTGGAAAGAAGTTCCCACCTGGAGCGAATTCGAGATCTTCCAAGCTCGCTTTGAAAAAATGGGCATGCCCGTGGTGCTGGCCGACCCGCGCGATCTGGTCTTCGACGGTAAGAAACTGACTGCGCACGGCAAGAAGATCGAACTGCTGTACCGCCGCGTGCTGATCAACGACATCGTCGCCCGGCCCAAGGAATGCGAAGCGCTGGTAAAGGCTTATGCGGCCAACGCGGTGTGCGTAGCGAACACCTTCCGTTGCAAGATTCCTCACGTGAAAGCGTTTTTTGCGGTCCTGACGGATGAGCGCAACGCTGCCCTCTTTTCGCATGACGAACGCGAAGTCATCAAACGCCATATTCCCTGGACGCGGGTGGTCGCCGATGTGAAGACCGCGCATTACGACCAGCCCGTCGAGCTGCTTCCTTTCATCCGCAAGAACCGCGAAAACTTGGTGCTCAAGCCCAGCGATGAATATGGCGGCACCGGCGTCACTCTCGGCTGGGAGACCGACGAAACTGCTTGGGATTCGGCGATTGAAAAAGGGGTCTCTGCGGCAATGGCTGGCGGAAACAGCGGCTGCTGGGTCGTGCAGGAGCGCATTCCCATTCGCCGCGAAGTGTTTCCCTATATCAACGCCACAGGAAATGTGGAATTCCGCGACATGCTCGTGGATTTCGCCCCATATCTCTTCCGCGGAAAACTCTGCGGCTTCCTGACGCGGCTCAGCGCCACCGGCCTCGCCAACGTCACTAGCGGCGGCGGCCAAGTCCCCGCCTTTCGGGTCAGTCCGCGATCAATAAAGTCCCGCGGCAGATCATCCTGACGGAGCCAACGGCGAGTACACCAGCTGCCGTCGTCGACTTGCGTCCTCATTCTTGGAATGCGGCAGATCTCCGGCCGCCTTGGAAGTTTCAGCTTTCCATGCAGGCGTGCCAAAGCGACTCGTTGCCCAAGGTAAACGGCCTTCTTCCTCTATCAGAACGGGCCTAGTTCGTGGCAGCCTCGCCTACGCTCTTCGACGATAGACTCAAGCCCGTAATCCCAAGCTCGTCGCAGCGCGCCACCCAATCTTCTCGCGATATCTGCCCACTCCAGATTTCGCCAACCACGCCCAAGGAAATTGCCTTGCCGTCGCGACAAACGCGCTGAATCCCGGGCTCGTCTTCAAGTTTCCAACCGCTATCAACCAAAGCGAGGCCCAGAGCTTGCGCCAAGAATCCAGCGGCCCGTGACGTTCGTTGATCCGGCGAAAGCAGCATTCCTTGGGGATCCCGGAGTTGAGCGCCGATCGCGGGCAATTTGCTGATCGCGTCGGGCAAATTCGCAACGGTGATCCCTTCGAGTGGAGCAGCTATCTGAGCCGCGGATGCTCGCCATCCGCGAATGGTTACCTCATGCGGGACTTCCTTCCACGTGATCCGCCGGAGGGTGGTGTTTCTTAGTTTGGGGTTCAAGAGTTCCACAAACTCCTGCTCGGTGGATTCCAGCCCGTCGAAGAGCGACATTGCCGATGCTGTTTCCGCTTGCACATTCAACGGACGCTGTCGATCGGTGTTGTTCTGTGCGGCGTCGAATTTCGGCTCATTGTGCCGCGCGAGCGCCTCAAGTCGGTCTTTCAACGGCGGATGCGTGTCATACGGACTCGATTTTCCTCCCAGGATTTCCCTTGCAACGCCTTCCGTCATTTGACTGGCGATATGCGGTGCCGCAACGAAAGCCGCGAAGCCTGCCGCAATCGGAGGCAAGCAATTCTCATCCAGGGCACGGGCGATTTCGGACTCCCAATAAGGCCTCCAGGCCATCGAAGCTCCATGAATTTTTCGCAAACTTTCCGCGAGCGGCAGCCGTCCCGCAACGATGCCAGCAAGCTCGTCGGCGCGGTATTCTTGGCGACGAGAAACAAAATTGGTCACGCGCATAAAGAATACAAAGAGCCACTTCAAGACGACTGTCACCACGCTCGTCAGGAGCTGAATTATGGCGATACGCCCGACGTCTCGAATTCTGCCGACATTCTCAAATGTGCGCGCCATCGCACTTCGCGCGCTATACACCCAGGGCCCCAGCCGCGTATCCCCACCGTAGTAATGAGCGAATTCGTGAGCCAGCAACGCGCGAAATTCCGAAAGATTCAAGACAGCAAGCAGCGGCAGACCAATCCCCAACACTCTGCGGCTGCCAATTCCAAAGACTCCGCCATGGTCGGTCACAAACGCATTCACTTGCCCCACCAAGTAAACTTCCCGCGGAACCGGCTCGCCGAGCGCTGCGGCGATTCCATCGATCTCTCTAAAAAGCTTGGGATGCGAATCCCGCCCAAGCAAGAGTCCCGGCGCTTCGAATTTTAACCGTCTCGGCACCAGCGACCAAAGAATTGCTCCGGCCACTACGACGCCACCCACAAACAATGTAAGAATTTGGAAGTTCGCCGCTCGCCCGCTGGCCAGCGCATCGTACGGCAGGTAAACGCACGCGGCGGCAATAGCGGCCACGATCAAATACGAAAGCGCCACCATCGCAATCGCCAGCAACGCAAACAACGTCATCGACCGCCGCTTCGCAATTTGTACCTTAGCCATATTCGATCAATCTCCGCCGCATGATACAACCGCCACCGACGTTCTCCAAGTTACTTACACAACCTGCAATACCGGCACTATCACCTTCTCACCTCTCTAAAAACTGCTGCCGGATGCCTTTGCCACTCGCGCTTTTTGCACCCTCCGTTGGAGTGCGGGAGATTTGCTCCGTTTTCGAAAACTGGTCCTGATAAAAGAACGACGGCGAAGATTGGCAACCCTGTCCCCAGTCAGAAGGCGCATGTTCGCCTAGTGAATCTCCGCAACTCTACAAATTTCTCGAAAATCCAGATAAACTACTGGAAGTGCCATTTGGAACTGCACCTCCTGAGTTGATGCCCGGCGCGAAGAACGCCGTGGAAACGTGTCTTGGTGTGCGACCGGGCGAGCACGTTGCGCTCATCGCGGACGAAATAAGCAAGCCCGTGGCGGCGAGCATCGCTGCTGCTTTGGAAGAGCGAAACGCCGTTACCAGCGGATTCTTGCTCGAGGATTTTGGGCCGCGTCCCATGCGCGAAGCGCCGGAAGCCGTGCTGCAAGCGCTCGAAACCGCCGACGTCGGCGTGCTTTGCATGACCCCGCAGCCCGGCGAACTTTGCGCCCGCATGGCCATCGTCAAGGTCGTCGAGCGCCGCCAGATTCGCTACGCACACATGGTCGGCGTGACGCCGGAAATCATGCAGCAGGGCATGCGCGCCGACTACAAAATGATTGACCGCCTCAGTGATAAGCTCCGCGAACGCATGCTGCGCGCAGAAACCCTCACCGTGAAGACCGAAGCAGGCACGCGAATCGCCGCGCATTTTGACCGCGGTCTCGACTGGGTGAAGACCAGCGGTCTCATCAGCCCGCGTTACTGGTCGAATCTGCCGGCCGGCGAAGTTTTTACCACTCCCGCGACAGTGGACGGCACGTTCGTCTGCGATGCCACCGCAGGCGACCACTTCAATGGCAAGTACGGCGACTTACAGGCCACTCCGTTGGTCCTGACCATCAAAGGCGCGCGTCTCGTCGGCGTGGAATGCGCGCGCAAAGATCTCGAGCAGGAATTCTGGGAGTATTGCCACACGGACGAAAACAGCGACCGCGTCGGCGAGCTGGCCTTCGGCACCAATCTTGGCCTGTCGGAAATGATCGGAATTCTCCTCCAGGACGAAAAATTCCCCGGAGTACATCTCGCCTTCGGCGATCCCTACGGCAGCCAGACGCACGCCGACTGGAAATCCAGGACGCACGTCGACGTCCTCACCCGCCAGTGCGACGTCTGGATCGACGACGACCAGGTCATCGAAAAAGGCCGCTACCAGCTCGACCACCTCGGCCTCTCTTGAACTGGTATCGAGGCATCCATGCAAGTTAAGTTAATTCTTCCCAACTCGTCTGTGGGGTTCCAGAGCCACGGTGTACTTTCAGACTTCCGATATTAGACCGACCACGGGTTGATTACCGTGACTGGCAGGTCTTCGAAGTGTCTCGTATTCCGAGTCGCTAAGGTTGCATGAGTCGAAAGGGCGATCCCCGCGATCATGGTGTCTTTCACGTCGCCCGGCCGTCCTTTGGCTTTCCGCATATTCATCAGACTTGCGGCCTGCTCCGCTGCTTCGGCATCGAACGGAGCGATTCGCCGCTCGATCATGTCTTCAAGCAATCGCTCAAATAATCTCGCCATCCGATCCTGGCGAACTCCTATTGGCATTGTCTGCAAGCCATATCGAATCTCCATCAGCGTAACTGAAGTGATCCAAACGGACGACGCCGGCTGTCTGTCCAGCCATCGAGCTACGAGATGCTCCGGCTGCACGCGCATCAGCGCGGAGACCACATCGGTATCGAGGAGGATCATTCTCCGAAATCCGGCGGCTCGATATGGATTTCCGGCAGTTTGGGCAACTCTTCGCCGGGCCGCAACCCATGCTCGCGGAATAGCTCCGCGATTCGTGTCCCAAGGCCTTTTTGCCGTCGCGTCTCGTCCTTTGTCGCGTCCCGCAAGATTTCGCGCGCCTCTTCTTCCATGCTTCGCCCGTTTCGCTTGGCGCGGCGTTGCAGCTTTTTCTTTACGGCATCCTCCAGATTGCGCACCACCAGTTGGGCCATGGACGCCTCCTTGTTTGGCGCTATCATGATATCATGCGCGACTGTTCGGACAGCGACTTTCCTTAGCTTCCTACCCTTGCTCGTTCTTTGCGTTTGAATTCCGCCTCACGCCAGCCTATTTTAAACTTAGCTGCCTTATGATTGAAGCGCGTCCGAGTACCACCGCACAACGCGTGGCCATGCGCCGCGCTGCCCACCAATTTCTCGATGTTCCCAAAGTATTTGACGATCTGCTCGCGCTGCGGATCCTTGGCGGCAAAGTGGCCGCGGAGTTGCGCTCGTCCATAGCGGACTTTCAGGACAGCGCTTCGCGATCCCTGCGCGCGTTCGTGGTGGCGCGCAGTCGCTTTGCCGAACAGGAGCTGGCATTCGCTGTCGCCCGCGGAGTCAGCCAATACGTCATTCTCGGTGCCGGCCTCGACACTTTTGCGTATCGCAATTCTTACGCCGAATCGGCGCTGCGCGTGTTCGAAGTCGATTACCCCGCCACCCAGTCCTGGAAGCAGGGCTTGCTCGCGGAGGCAGGCATCGCGATTCCTTCCTCGGTGACTTACGTACCCGTGGACTTTGAGCATCAGACCCTCGCGGATGGCCTGGCGCAAGCTGGCTTCGACTCCCAGAAAATAACTTTTTTCTCCTGGCTGGGGGTGACGCCCTATCTCACCCGCGACTCCGTGATGTCCACATTCGCCTACATCGTCAGCACTCCGGCTGGTGGCGGCGTGGTTTTCGACTACGCCGTTCCCCGCTCGTCGCTGAATTTGATTGGCCGCCTGGCGTTCGACGCCCTGGCGCGCCGCGTAGCGGCCGCCGGCGAACCCTTTCAAACTTTTGTCGATCCCCACGAACTTGCCGCCGAACTTCACCGCATCGGTTTTCGCCAGGTCGAAGACATGGACGCCCGGGAAATAAACTCGCGCTACTTCAAGAATCGTGCCGACGGTTTAGCCGTCCGTGGCGGCCTCGGCCACCTGGCAAACGCTAGAATCTAAGAACTCGAATCGAAGCACAGACAATGGCTAAAGCTTCGATCTGCACCCAAGAGCGGAAAGTTTAGAAAAGGCGGGCGACATATTCGCGCATCTGGTGTTTCCAATATGGCCAGTCGTGGCCGCCCTGCGGGCCCCAATCGTCCAGTGAATGCCGGATTCCCTTCCAGGAAAGGATCTCCGAAAGCCGGTAAGTCGGCCCGGGATGCTCCCAGGGACCGGTTCCCGTCGAGATGTGGATGTCGCAGCTAGCGAGTTGTCCGTAAACCCAGGGATCACTCAGGCCTTGCAAGTAATCGACGGGATTATTGAAATAAAAATTATCGTCATACAACCCGTCCATGAAATTCCGCAGGTCGTACACGCCGGACATGGCCAGGCAGCGCTTGATGACGTCTGGATGCTTAAACAGCGAGTTGGCCGCGTGATACGCGCCAAACGACGCACCCATCGTCGAAATCGCGATCCCAGGCGACTGGCAATTGTCCCAGATGAAAGGAACCACTTCTTCGCGCAGATAGCTATCAAAGACCACTTGCACGTAGCTGCGGTGAAACGGATGCGCTTCCTTATTGTAAAAACTGTGCCCATTGATCGAATTGATGGTGAAGAACTTAATCTTCCCGCCGTCGATGAAATCCCCGAGCGCCGACACCATGCTCTGCCCTTCGAGTTCCCACTCATCTCCAGCGCTCGTCGGAAAACCCAGTAGCGGCGGTCCCCAGTGGCCATACACCACGACACCCAGCTCGATGCCGAGCCGCGGAGAATACCAGCGGTGATATTCGCGTTTCATCTCTTATGCCTTTCGCACAAATCACGGGGAGGAAAAGTATGCCAGCCCCTGCCGGATTCCGGCAATGGGTATAAACCCTGTCAGGGACGTAAGCCGCGTATTAGAATGAAACGCGTCATTTCCGCTAAAGGAGAAATCGTCCATGGCTACGCCAACAGCAGCAAACCGGCCATCTCCGGAGCACATTTTCAACGCACTGAACGCCTACCATCAAAGCGCAGCGCTGAAAACAGGCATCGATTTGGATATTTTTACGGCGATAGGCGAAGGCGCGAACACTTCCGCTTCTCTTTCCGCGAAGATTGGAGCGGCGGAACGCGGAGTGCGCATTCTATGCGACTACCTGACAATCCACGGATTCTTGACGAAAGAAGCCGGCCGTTACGCTCTTAGCCAGGAGTCGGCCATCTTTCTCGATCGGCGCTCTCCCGCGTGCCTCGCGCCGATGGCAAGCTTTCTCGACAATGACTTGAACAAGAGAAATTTCGCGGCGCTGACCCAGGCCGTTCGCAAAGGCGGGACTGCGGGTGTTCACGGCGATAACACCGAATCGAATGATGAGCTGTGGATCAACTTCGCCCGCTCCATGGCGCCGCTTACCAAGCCTTCGGCGGAGTTTATCGCCCGCTTGACGGGCGCGTCCGAGGGGAAGCCGTACAAGGTGCTGGATATCGCCGCGGGGCACGGCATGTACGGGATTACTCTGGCAAAGCACAATCCCCAGGCTCAGATCGTCGCCCTGGACTGGCCGAACGTTTTGGAAGTGGCCAAGGAGAATGCAAGCAAGTTGGGCGTCGCGGAACGCTTCAGCACGAGGCCGGGAAGCGCCTTCGAGACGGATCTCGGCACGGATTACGACCTCGTCCTGCTGACCAACATCTTTCATCATTTCGATATGCCTACTTGCGAAAAACTGATGCGGCGCGTGCATGCGGCGCTGAAACCCGGCGGCAGAGCCATCACGCTGGAATTCGTACCCAATGAAGACCGCGTGACCCCGCCGACGGCCGCTGCGTTTAGTTTGATTATGCTCGCTGGCACGGATGCCGGTGACGCCTATACGTTTTCGGAATATGAGAAAATGTTCTCGAATGCGGGCTTTGGGAAAACGGCGCTGCATCCAGTGCCGGACATGCCGCAGCAAGTGCTGGTCACGGAGAGGTAGGAAACCGGCGTGAAGAAAAAAACAAAGCGCACAAAGGGCAAGAAAAACGGTGGCCGCGACGCGGCTTTGCGAGAGCACTTGATGTACTTGCTCAAAGGCGGCGGGGCGCACGTGCACTTCATGGACGCCATCGACGAGTTTCCCGAGCGCAAGCGTGGCACCTATGCCGAGGGGCTGCCTCATACCGGCTGGCAATTGCTCGAGCACGTGCGGCTGGCGCAATGGGACATCCTGGAGTTCAGCCGCAATGCCAAGCACGTCTCGCCGGATTTCCCCGAAGGCTACTGGCCGAAGACGCCCGGGCCGCCGGATAATGCCGCTTGGGAGAAGAGTGTTCGGGAATTCCAGCGCGACTTGCGGGAAATGGTCCGTCTGGTGGCCAATCCGAAGACGGACTTGTGTGCCAGGATTCCTCATGGCCAACGGCAAACGATTCTGCGCGAGGCGCTGCTCCTTGCCGATCACAACGCTTATCATCTTGGCCAGCTTGTGGATCTGCGGCGCGCGCTGGGGGCTTGGCCGGAAGGATAGGCGTGTGCAGTTGCCGGCCATTCTGCAAGCTGTTTTTCATTGATTCTCATTTAGGGATGGACGGGGGGGCGCATGATCCGCATCGAAAAAGTGCAACGCAGGGACTTCCTCAAGGACATGCTGGGAGCAGGCGCGCTCGTTTTGGGCGTACATCTGATGCCGGAAGAGCTTTTTGCGGAGAGCGGCGGCGAAGTCGCGAATGCAATTTCGCCGATGAACAAGGCGCCGCTGCAGCCCAGCGTGTATCTGGCCATTGATACGGACGGCACGGCTTACATCATCGCCCACCGCTCGGAGATGGGGAACGGCGTGCGCACCTCGCTTCCGCGGATCGTTGCCGATGAACTGGACGCCGACTGGGCGCGCGTAAAAGTCGTACAAGCCATCGGAGATGAAAAATATGGCGATCAGGACACCGATGGTTCCCACTCTGTGGTGAGTTTTTTCGATCCGTTGCGCGAGGCGGGAGCGACGGCCAGGTTGATGTTAGTTCGCGCGGCGGCGCAGCAATGGGGCGCGCCGGCGGCGGAGTGCAAAACCGATTTGCACGTCGTGGTGCACCAGCCAACGGGAAAGAAATTAGGTTACGGCGAGCTGGCCGCAACAGCGGCAAAACTCGAAGTGCCAAAAAAAGAAGAACTCAAGCTGAAGCCGCGCAGCGAGTGGCGCTACATCGGGAAGCCCGCGGTGAGTTATGACTTGAAGGATTTGTGCACCGGCAAAGGCATGTACGGGCAGGACACGCGCATGGATGGGATGCTCTATGCCAGCGTGGCGCATTCGCCGGTGTTGGGCGGTTCCGTAAAGTCGCTGGATGACAAGGCCGCGCTGGCGGTGCCGGGAGTGAAACAGACCGCGATGATTGATCCGTTCAAACCGCCACACGCATTTCAGGCTCTTGGCGGCGTGGCCGTTCTGGCCGACAACACCTGGACGGCAATGCAAGGAAAGAAAAAACTGCAAATCCAGTGGGAGAAGAGCCCCCACGGCGTGTACAACTCGGATGCCTACAAGAAAGAATTGCAAGAGACAGCTCGGAAGCCGGGAAAAGTAGTTCGCGAAATCGGCAATGTGGACGCGGCTTTTGCTAAAGGCGGGAAAGTTGTCGAAGCGGAATATTACGCGCCGCTTCTGGCACACGCCTCGATGGAGCCGCCGGCGGCTTTGGCGGTTTACCACGACGGAAAAGTGGAAGCCTGGGCGCCGGTGCAAAACCCGCAAGGTGCGCGGGACGCCATCGCGGCCGCGCTCGGATTAAAGAAGGAAGACGTTACGGTAAACGTCACGCTTCTGGGTGGGGCGTTCGGCCGAAAGTCATTTCCCGATTTTGCCGTCGAAGCGGCGGTGCTCTCGAAAAAAACTGGCAAGCCGGTGAAGGTGGTCTGGAGCCGCGAGGACGACATCAAGTTCGATACCTATCACTCGGTCTCGGCCATGTATATGAAGGCCTCGCTGGGCCAGGATGGCAAGCCCATCGCATGGTTGCAACGGACGGTCTTCCCTCCCATCGGATCGACCTTTGATGTAAACGCAGTCTATTCGGGGCCGGACGAACTTGGCTTGGGCTTCAGTGATTTGCCGTTCGCCATTCCGAATCATCGCTCCGAAAACGGACCGGCCACGGCGCATGTCCGCATCGGCTGGCTGCGTTCGGTGGCGAACATTTATCACGCGTTCGGAATCCAGTCGTTCTCGGATGAATTGGCCCACGCCGCGGGAAAAGATCCACTCGACTACACGCTGCAACTCCTCGGGCCGGATCGCATTATTCCAAAAGACGAGTTGCCGAAGGACTATACGAATTACGATGGCGACTACGCGCTTTATCCCATCGACACAGCACGATTCCGCCGCGTGTTGCAGCTCGCGGCGGAGAAGGCGGATTGGGGCAAGAAAAAGCCGGGCAACGGTTTCGGCATGGGACTGGCAATCCACCGGAGTTTTCTCACCTACGTTGCCATCGTCGTGCAAGCGGAAGTGAATGATGCCGGGCAGGTAAAAATCCACCGCGTCGACACGGCCCTGGATGCCGGCACGGTGGTGAACCCGGACATGGTGAAAAACCAGTTCGAGGGTGCAGCAGTGATGGGTACCAGCATAGCGTTCTATGGTGAAATCACGGCGACAAACGGCGCGATCGATCAATCCAATTTCAACGATTTCCAGGTGGCGCGAATGAATACCGCGCCGCGCGAGACCCACGTACATGTTGCGGAAAGCGATGCGCCGCCGGGCGGCGTGGGCGAGCCAGGCTTGCCGGCTTTTGCCCCCGCGCTGTGCAACGCGATTTTCGCCGCGACGGGCAAGCGCGTGCGAGAACTGCCACTCTCGAAAGCAGGGCTTGCGTAGGTTTGCTCGTGCAGACGAAAGTTTCGACCACGGCAGGGCGAAAACCGGGCCGCTGACTTTTTGACTCTCCAAATTGTGCGGCAAACTTTCTGAAGAGAGTTATCAGGATCCATGTCGATTTGCTGAAACTTTTCCTCAGACGGATCATCGTAGATTCATGATTCGGGCGCGGACTGGGCGTGCATCCTCGAATTTGCGATACTCCTGAATGATGCTGGAAATCGGCCAAACCGCGCCTGCCATTCCTGGACTCGACCTGGGGAACTCTCACACGCTCGTCGTGTTTTTCGAAACGGACTGCCCGACGTGCCGCATGGCCGTTCCTTACCTGAACAAACTGGCTGGTGGAGCGCGAGTGATCGGCATTTCTCAGGATGATCAGGCGGCGACAAACCAGTTCACTCAACAATTAGCAACGGCTTTCCCAGTGCAACGAGATTCAGGATTGGAATTATCCCGTCGCTTCGACTTGAAGTTCGTGCCCTCGCTCTTCCTGCTCGATCACGACAGCCGCATCCTGCAGTCGCATTTCGGATTCGACAAGTCTGCGCTGAATGAAATTGCGGCACAAATGCGGTGCGCGCCGGTCGCCGATGAGTTCGATGGCGCACCCCAGAGCAAGCCCGGCTGCATGTCCAGGCATTTGGAGCCGAAGGCCGATGGAGAATTCGCCCCGGCGCCCGCAATCGGCGCCACGCGCAGAGCTCCAGCCTCGACGATAGAGATTCCTGACGGCGAGGATCCTTTTGAGTATTGCTTCCGAAGCTTTGGCGACGCGCTGCCGGTGATTCCCCCGACTCCAGAGCGCATCGCGCGCATACTCAGCGGTGTGCCAGGGGACCGCACCGAAGTCATTGCCCGTGTTCCGCCCTGCTATGGCGAAGCCACACTCGAGAAAATTGCTGCAAACGCCGTGATGGCCGGTTGCCTCCCGGATATGATGCGAGTGTTGCTCCCGCTCGTTCGGGCGATTTGCGATGAACGCTTCAACGTGCACGGTGTCCAAGCGACCACGCACTTTGCGGCGCCGCTGGTCATCATCAACGGCCCCGTTCGGAATGAGCTGGGGTTCGCGTACCGCCAAAACGCTTTCAGCAACGTGGCGCGGGCCAACAGCACACTGGGGCGAGCGTTGCAGCTCATTCTGCTGAACATCGGCGGCGCGCGGCCCGATGGAATCGATATGTCGGCGCTCGGAAATCCCGGCAAGTTTTCTTACTGCATCGCGGAGAACGAGGAGGCGAATCCGTGGGAACCGTTCCACGTCGAGCGCGGCTTCCAGCCACAGCAAAGCGCCTTGACGTTGTTTGCGGGGGAAGCGCCGCACGGTGTGAGCGAGCATACGGCGCGTACGGCCAAGCAGGTTTTGAAGTCGATTTCCTTCGCGCTCGCAACCGTCTGGACTTTTCGTGCATGCCTTGGATACGAAGCGCTTGTCGTTCTCTGCCCGGAGCACGCTCTTACCATCCATCGCGCCGGCTGGACCAAGCGGCAGGCACGCGATTTCCTTTTTGAAAACACGGGCGTGCCGGTGCGCGCCTATGACGACGCTCCCGACGCGGAAGGCAGCCAGCTTATCTCGAAATACAAAGAGATCCTGATCGACGGCGAACGTTGCTACCAGAAATTTCCTGCGCCGGAGTCGATTCGCATCGTGGTGGCAGGCGGGACCGCGGGAAAATTCTCCGCGGTGATTGGAAGCTGGGCCGCGGGACCGCGGGGCAGCCAAATGGTTACCTATCCCATTTGAGCCTGTGGACGAAATATTCGCGATGCGTCGCGGGAGAAACTGCTGCCTCTAAAAACCCGCTCTACAGCGCGAAGACAAGTTTCGAGAAAGGAAATGGAAATGCCGACCAAATTGATCAATCCCATGAACGAAACGCCGGTGAGGGTCTTGGCCCCGCCCGCACGGCTGCGAAGTTTACAGGGCAAGACCATCGGTTTGCTGGATATCAGCAAAACCGGCGGCAACCTCTTCCTCGATCAACTGGAACGCCTGCTCCGCGAGCGGTTTCAGGTGGCGAATGTTGTGCGCACGGCGAAACCAACGTTCGCGAAGCCGGCACCGCCTGCCATCATCGAACAGCTTCGAGCCGTCGATGCTGTTGTCGAGGCGCTGGCCGATTGAGGGTCCTGCACAACGTGCAGTTTGCACGACACGATCAACTTGGAGAATCTGGGAGTGCCCGCGGTGCCCGTCGCCACGGGGGAGTTCCAGACCGCTGCGCGGGCCCAGGCCGCGGCACTCAACCGTCCCGATTTTGACGCGGTGTACGTGCCGCATCCCATACAAGACCAAACCAAGCAGGAGATTGAGGCGCGTGCCGACGCCGCTCTCCTCGAGATTGTCGCGCGGCTTACCGATCCAGAACCAGCATTGATTCCTGGCTGAGAATTATTTCGAGGGGAAAATCTCGGGATGGACGGGCTTGGCGGCGGAGGGAGCGGCGGCGACGTTGATAAGGGCGTCGAGGTTCAGGGTGACGGGGGGAAGACAAATCTCGGTGCTGCAGGCCTGGTAGCGGAGTTTCAGGGGAATGTGTTGGGCGCCGAGCGGGGCTGTGGGTAGCGCCGTGAGCGGCAGGCGAACGGTAACCGTGCCTTGGTAGACGTTTAGCGGAGTCTTCGAGAAGCTGAACTTCTCAAGCGTGCCTTTGGGATAGGAAACTTCGCCAGCTTGGAATCCTGCGGGAAGATCGGATTTGAGATCGGTAGCGATTAGGTAGTCGGCGGATTTTTCGCGGGCGTTGACGTGGAAGCCCGGTCGAATCTTCATCACGACGGCGATCTGGAAGGAACTGCCGCGAGCGGCGGGATCGAGTGAGGCATAAACGGATGGCGTGACGACTTCGGCGCCGGAAGGCACCTGCGCCTTTGTGGCGAGCGCGAGAGAAACGCACACGACGAGTATGGCGCTGAAGAAAAGCGCGACGTTGGATTTCACAGTTTCACCTGGGTGCCGAGTTGTTGGGAAATGACGCGATTCATGACCGCGTGAAGGTCTTCGCCGGTTTTTTCCAGGACAAAGGCGTTTCGCGAATCGGACCAGCCGAGCTTGAAGCTGGTGGAAAGAGCGGAAATCCAGATCTCCCGAACGGGAGTGTTCGGTGAGATCACGAATTTGGCTTCTTCGGGTTCTTCAAAGATTACTTCCAGCTTGCCGCTTTCACCTTCGACATCAAAACCGTGTTCGTCGCAGAGTGATAGCAAGCGTTTCTTCAAATCGCTAAAGGCGTCGTCGGCTTTTCGCTGAAAATCTTTTTCTTCGAGCATGGGATTAGCGTACATGAAGTGAGCGAGTTGTGGGTAGTGGAGGATGTCCGCGGGCATGGTCAGGAGTGCATGACTTCGCGGAGTTTGCCGCTGGTTACGTCATAGACAAAGCCGCGAACGGCGACGGCTTGGGGAATCCAGGGATGAGAGCGGAGTTTCTGCAGTTGGTGGCGGACATTTTCCTCGACGTTCTGAAAGGCGTAGAAGAATGCGGGGCTGACGGCGGCGGTTCCGGCGCGATTCTGGATTCTGCCGCGCAGATCGTCTTCGGTGGTGAGCATCAGGCCGCAATCGGTGTGATTGATGACCATGATTTCCTGGGTGCCCAGGAGATAGTGCGAAACGACCAGCGAGCGCAGGGAGTCTTCAGTGACGATGCCGCCGGCGTTGCGGATGATGTGAGCGTCGCCGGTTTTGAGGCCGAGCGTGCGGATCGAGAGACGCGTGTCCATGCAGGTGAGCACGGCGAGCTTGCGTTCGGGGCGCGGAGTGAGTGTGCGCAATTCATGAGTGCGCGAATAAACTTCGTTGGCGGCGAGGACTTCGTCGATGACGCTCATGAATGGAGGCGGATGGCGAAGATCACAGCTGGGATTCGATCTCTTTGGAGATTTCGTCTTTGCTGATAATGCCGGTGATGCGTTTGATCTGTTTGCCGTCGCGAGAGACGAGGATGCTGGTGGGAAAGCCGAAGAGGCCGCCGAATTTTTCGGCTGCGGCATCGTTGCCAATGACGATGGGATAGCTCATGGCGAGCTTCTGGCCGTTGACGTCGAAGCGCTCCTTGGCCACCCAGGGGGCGACGACGCTTTTGCCTTCTTCGTCCATGGCGACGCCGAGAACGGTAAAGCCTTTGGCG